>JAEEGI010001734.1_pt1 | contig 54013 bp, 40 predicted proteins | sample 8958751 | NCBI WGS metagenome assembly JAEEGI01 (sample SAMN16246545, study PRJNA631951) | gut metagenome | biome: gut microbiome; feature: rumen; material: KS-attached | host: Bos | place: Iran: Karaj | collected 2018-10
TCCGGGCACTGATCTGATGCCCCTTACGATCAATCCGACAAACGGTATCGAGAATTTCATCTTACCTTTTATCGAACTCATCGGGACGGGATCGTCAGCCACGGGGTTGTTGTCCCCCTGCGTAACCACCTGGTCGCCGCTTATCAGCATGATCCGGTGGATTATCAGCTCGTTGTCCTTCTGGTAGACAACGATGTCGCCTTCTTTGTACTCGTCAGCCTTTACGACGAACACCATTTCATTCACTTTCAGCGTGGGTTCCATGCTCCCGGTGAGTACCACCGATACTCCGAACCCCAGCGGCATCGGAAACTCGTCATGCATCACACGCTTTGCGTTAACGGTGTAAACGACGCTTCCGATCACTACGCCGATGATCACTATGATCACTATCCGGAAAATGATTCTTCTGGCTTTCATCCTGCTGCGTACCTTTACAGGCATCCCGCGCCTTTCGGGCGGTCAATGCCGTCAGGCCTCCTGTGCCTCCTCTTCCCTCTTCCTGCGCTTGATGAACAGGGGCAGGAACACGAGCGCCGCCAGCGTCACCAGCGCGATAACTACCCATACGACGATGGAGTCGTCACCGGTCTGCGGCGGGTTCTCGCCTGTCGTCGGAGGCTGTTCGTCGATCCAGGCGATCGTCTTTATTACTATGGTAAGGGTCAATTCCTCGCCGTTGGCGGCCAGGTTGCCCAGCATAGTGTCAAATGCATCATTGGCGTCAAGTCCTTCTCCGTCAAAGCGTTCGAAGGGCCACTGCCACTGCAGAGTGTAGTCGCAGATATTGCCGCCCAGCAAACCTGCGGTCCTCGTCAATCCGTCAAGCTCAAGCACCGGCCTCCACTCGTCGGCGCTGCCGAGCATATAGTGTTGTCCGTCTTCTTTATAGTAGAGCTTGGCTTCCACAGGGATTATTTCATCAGTGCCCTCGAACCACGCCTCGCAAAGGAGCGTATATTCCAGAGGGTCGCTGCCGGAGTTTTTAAGAGTGAATTCGTAATCGTTGTTGGTGCCGGGAGCGATGAGTTTGGTGACCTTCCCGGTGCCGTCGGAATTGACGGTGAATACGGCGTCGCCGTTGTTGTCGTAGCTGATCTTGAAGATCTCGACCTGTGTCGTTCCGGTCCATACGGTATCTTTATCGTACACGCTGAATGCGTCAAGAGGTTTGTCCTCTGCAAGCTTGGCTTTAAAGCCCTGCACCCCGAAGGTATTGAAAGCGGCGGCGTTCACCACAGGAAGCGCCATTGCCGAAGTAGTGGTTGCAGTACCGATCTCGCCATCCGCGGCTTCCTGCGCCATGGCAACGTTTCCATTCCTGGTCACCACTACCGTGGTGTTCTTGGAACTCTCGGTAAGACTTATGTAGTTGCGGTTCTTGACTTTAGAATACGAGGACAACTGTCCGAAGAGCATGGCGCAGGACATTATTTCTACTATCAGCAGTATTGCCACAGCTCCCCAAAGTATCGAGCTGCCGTATGATGCTCTTTTTTTATTCGTTTTATCCATAATGATCATGCTCTCCGTCAATCGAATGATTAATGTTGCGTTTATTGCCCGCCGGCAACGCGTTCTCCGGGTCGTGCCCCTTCTCTCGCGATAATTGTTCAGCTTGTTCAGCCGTTGATCGGCTGCCCTGCCACTCGGGCAGCCGGTCCGACTTTCCGTTCAAAGCTCTTTAGCGCTTTGCGGAATTATTTGCTTCAGATCTGTCTAAGCGAATTAGTCGATCTGAGTAGCGGTAGCGGTGAAGGTAGCAGAAATGTCCGTAGAAGCGCCTTCAACAGTTACAACACCAGCAGCGATATTGCCAAGAAGGGTATCCTGCTTGTCATATGTGCCAGCGCCATTGTCATCGAAATCCCACTCCCAACCAAGGGTGAACGTGAAGTCCATAGCCTTGTTAGCGTCGAAATCATAAGACAGAGTAAGAACGTCGTCTACAACCTCAAGCTGGAAATTACGTCCGCCAGAAACAACAGAACTAAGAACGTTCTCAACAGCCTGCTTATACAGAGTGTTGCCAGCAACTTTCTTAATGATCTGGATCGCATCATAAATGGAGACACCTTTATCAGTGAAACCGTATGCAGTCAACTGAGTCTGGTAATCAGCCATCTCTTCCCAAAGCTTAGAAGCAAGGTCAATAGTCTGGCCCTTTCCCGAAATGGTCATGTTCCACTTAACAGGAGCGTAAGCTTTTGTGGTGAACTCACCATTGTATTCATAGTGAGCAGGAACAGCTTCAGTAGCCGGAGCGTCAGCGGTAGCTTCAGTGCCTTCAGTTGCAGGAACGAGATTGAGAACAGTATAATCAGTATAAGTTCCAGCAGGAAGGTATACGTCTTTAAGTTTCTCAGCTACAAGGGTGTAGCGGGTAGCAACTTCAGGAGTACCTTTAACGGTAGCAACAAGGTTCGACTCAAGAATCTCAGAGCTCGTTCCAGGCGCTACAACTTTGTCGTCATTGGAAGATTCAACCGAATACACTCCGCCGGCAGCAAGATACTTCGCATCCTGAGCAGCATATTTCGTCCCGAAAACGTCTGCGCCATCAACAGTCAGAAGGATGCCCCATTTAGCAACTCTTGCGGTATCGGTGCCTTCGACTTTGGTAACGTACTTAGCGAAGGTGCCGGAGATAGCGCAAGTGGAAATCAGAACAGCAACCAGAAGAACGGAAGCAATTCTCATCATTTTGTTTTTCTTCATCTCGAAAAACTCCTTTCATAGATTTGTCGCTGTGCGACTTTAATAAGTTATTCTCCCCTCATCGGAGGGAATTTTTTACCGGGCATTCGCGCTTGTAAGCGTTAAGCCCATTCGCGGAGAATGCCGCGGCATTTTTTATATTCACCTCCGGTGTGGCTTCCGAAGGAAGAATACGACTGAATTAATTAGCCTGACCGTCAGTATTGTCCGAACCGGTCGTGCTGTTGTTTTCTCCCGCTTCCTGCTTGGCCTGAGCCAGCTGCGCCTGGAGGGCGGCCAGCTGCGCCTGGAGCTCTTCGGCACGAGCCTGCGCCTTAGAGGCTTCAGTCTCGGCTGTTGCCCCGGCGTTATCAGCAATTGCAACTGCGGTCTTCTCGGCGGAGACGGCATTGGAAGTATCGACAACGGAAACGTTTCCGATCTCCTGTGTCTTCTGCGCCTGCTTTAATGCTTCTAATTCTTTCAGCAGTTCATCGGTATCCTGGCGTTTACTGCGTTCGTAAAGCTTGCGGCGGATCAGTTCGTATGCCACAAGGATCACGATTGGGACGCCGATGCATAAGATCAGGCCGGGCGTAGACTGAAGGAACATAGCAACGTTGCCTGCGCCTTTCAAATTAATGCCCGTCCACACGCCTACCAGTTTGCTGGCGGGCACGGGATCTTCGTCTGCTGCGTTGTTGAAATCACCCTGAGTGCGAAAGATAAGGTTCTCGCCGCTGCCCTCTATACCGGGAAGATTGTCCATGTTATGCCAGGCAGGCAGGTTGTCTTCCTCGGTTTTGTTCTGCTTGAGCACGCGGTGCGTTACGACCGCTGTGCCGCTGGACGCGGGGTCGAAGAACGAGATCACGTCGCCTTCTTTCACCTTCGAAGCGTCGACGCTCTTTACCACGATGAGGTCGCCTGCTTTTATGGTGGGTGACATTGAGTCCGTGAGTACGATCAGCGGGGCGTATCCGCCGAAAGTAGGCACTTTTTCCTTGTTTACCAGGCCCTTGATGATCATAGTCAGGTTGACTATGAGTATGGGTACTAAGATGACGCAAAGGACTATGCCAACGATCGTCAAAGCCTTATGGCCGCCTGATTGTTTTTCGGTTTGCTTTTCTTTTTTCTTAACCTTTGCGTCTGACATGCTGTTTCCTCTTGCTTTTCCACCCTTCCCTCGCGCCGCTTATCCTGTGCCGGCCTGCAGCAGGCTTTCGGCCTGTCTTTGGTCTTTGCGGTACTCACGGCGACCCGGTTCCGGCTACTCTGCCTGTCGATAGCGCACACAGACGTCATAATAGTACGCTCAGTCTGCTCCGCTCCCGGCCTGACGACCCCGTAAACCTGGCTTTAATTCCGGGTGGTTCTTCTGTTTTTTAGGCGCTTTTTCTGCTTCTTTTTTTCTTTCGTAAAAGCGCGTCAACTTCGGGCAGGCATAAACCCCCTTATATGGCTGTATCATTCTACTACATCGCTCGGAAAGATGTCAACTCCTTTTTTTATGAATTCGACATATTATTGACACATTTTTGTGCGTCCAAAAAGCCGCCGCTTCGCGTTCGTTAAAATGTATATGATCATGACGATATCATGACGATGCGCGTTGGCTTGTATATCATTTTAAGTGTCCGCGAAGTACTCGTCATCGCCATGTCGAACTCCTGTTTTTTTCCTCTTTCGAAAGGACAATATTTTGTGAGATAAGGTTGCATATGGAGGAAAGTTGAGTTGGTATAAAAGAGAGTAGTGATGTTGCAGCGAAAGAGCGTGGCGCTGTAGTGAAAGAGCGTGGCGCTGGTATGATAGAGAGCGTGGTCTTGGTAGGACAGAGTGTAGTGTTGGTATAAAACAGCGCGGCTCTGTAGTGAAAGAGCGTGGTCTTGGTTTGAAAGAGTGTGGCGCTGTAGTGGTTAATAATGTGGATTTCTATAGAATTAAAGCCCGGGGCAAGACAGCGTAAAAAGCTCTTTCTCGTAAAACACACGTGTGAAAAAGTTCAAAGTCGCCTTTGTTACGGAAAAGAAAAAAAAGGTACAAATAGCTACCACTCCAGAATTGAAGGCGAAATTTAAAACGTCGCTGTTTCAGAGGATGAGGAGATTGTTTTGTTACAGGAAAGAGAGCTTAAGCACGTCATCCAAATCCGAGGAACAGAAAAACTGCCTCTATCACAGGGGCTTATGCTCATTTCTTCAAATACAGAGAGACGAATGCCTTGAGAATTCGAGGGAAAACAATAAAAGTTTCAAAATCCCTGACGTTTATGTTCATTTAATTTGCATAAGTCTCCGGAGCCTTTGCTCTTTTCGAGGGAAAGAAAGGAATTCGCCAAAATCTCTGACGTTCATGTTCATTTTTAGCGACGTTCGTCGCATAAACAAGGCCCTGGCGTTCTGGAGGCAGCGTATGTTGCTGACGTTCTCGAGGGAAAACAATCAATGCCGTGTAAATTCTCGACTTTTGGTAAGCGAGCCGTTTTTAGACGGCGCAACCCTAGCACTTATTCGAGGGAAACAGATCAAAAGCGGTAAATGCCTCGACTTTTATCTCAGATCACGAAATTAGAAGGCACCAAAAGGTCAAAAATCGCAAACCTCACCTTCCATGCTACGTCGCGCCCGTTAGCTTGCGAAAAAAAAGAGGCGCTCAGCCTCCCTTCTCTTCCCTTTTCCCCTTCCGCGTCTTGCCCGCCGTCAGGTCGAAACTCGCCGCCACCAGGTCCATCACTTCACCGTCGCTGAGGATGTCGGTCAACAGCACGGATATCCAGTGCCGGTGATTCATATGGTACGCCGGAACTATCCCGGGCCGCAGCGTCAGTTCCTCCGCTGCTTCAGGCCGAGTCTTAAGATTCATGACGTCCACGAGCGCCCCGGGGTCCGAAACGTTTGCCTTTCTCATAAGCGAGCAGCGATCGTCCGTTGACCCGGTGCCGCCGGCCTTTTTCATAACGGTGCCCAGCTTCACGTTCATGATCAGCCCGAACCACCTGGAATTGTCCTTATGCCGGAAAACGCCGTAAGTGTGGTACGCGCCCTCGTCTTCCCAGGGGTAATCCGGCTCCACGCCGTACCTGGCGAAAATGGCATCGGAGATCCGGTTGGCCTGATCCGAGCAGAACAGCACATCGCGGCAGCAATCGTTTGCCACGGACTGAAGCAGTTCCTCGTAGGCAGCGCGCACGGAATTGACGTAGGAGCCATCCAGGCCTTCGACGCGAAGCTGAAAATATTCCTCTCCCGTCATATTGTCCGTGACCACGCCGGTGAGGCGTCCTTCCCGGTCAACGCTGAGCGAAGCGCGGAATTCGCCGTCAAGGAAGTCGTTTTCCCGGCGGTAGCTCCCGTCGGTCAACACGAATCCGCTCTTTTCCAGCGCGTCGGTCAAGAACCGTTTGCGGCCGAATATTCTCTCCTCTACCGTCATCTCTCCGCGTCCTCTCCATTAATGCGTCTGCCGAGCCCGGGCGCTCTCCGGTCAGGCCACGCTGTCAGACCCCACAAGTCTGTGCTCATCCAAGGCAATCGTCCAGCGCCGCCTCCAGCGCGTCCAGATCCGCCTCCGTGGTCGACCAGCCGGTCACGAACCGCACCACCGTGTAGTCCTCGTCGTATTTCGACCAGAACCCGGAAACGATCTTCTCGCCCAGCCTCTTCATAAACCCGTTCTCAAGTATCACGAACTGCTGGTTCGTGTCCGAATCGATCCAGAACCTGAAGCCCCGCTGCGCAAAAATCTCCTTAAGCCTTTCCGCCAAATCTATGGCGTGCCTGCCGATCTCAAAATAGAGCCCGTCGGTGAACAGCGCGTCGAACTGAACGCCCAGCAGCCAGCCTTTCGCCAGCAGCGCCCCGCGTTTTTTCACGGAAGTCATAAAATGCGCAGGTCTGTTGCCCTTCGTAAACACCACGGCCTCGCCGAACATTGCCCCGACTTTCGTGCCGCCTATATAGAACACGTCCGCCAGCCGGGCAATATCCTCCAGCGTCACGTCGGTGTTGTAACTCATCAGCCCGTATCCCAGCCGCGCTCCGTCAACGAACAGCCGCATCCCGTACCGCCTGCAGATCCCGCTTATCTGAGTGAGTTCATCCAGCGTGTACAGCGTTCCGTACTCAGTAGGATGAGAGATATAAACCATTCCCGGGAAGACCATATGCTCCCGGTTCTCGTCGCCGTAGAACTCCTCCATCAGCGCTTCAAGATCATCTCCACGGAGCTTGCCGTTCTCACCCGGCAACGCCAGTATCTTGTGCCCGGTGAATTCCACCGCGCCCGATTCGTGGCTGTTGATGTGGCCCGTGTCCGCCGCTACCACGCCCTCGTAATCCGTCAACATCGACGAGATCACCGTGGCGTTTGTCTGGGTGCCTCCCACCAGGAATTCCACCTGCAGTTTTTCAGGGTCGATACCGTCTCCGCCGCTTTCGCGTATCGCTTTGCGTATCTTCTCTTTCGCGCGCTCGCAATAAACGTCCGTACCGTATCCGTGCTGATTGTCGTAATTCGTCTCCGCCAGGCGCTTCAACACCGCCGGATGTGCCCCGCAAATATAATCGCTCTCAAATGAAACCATTGTGCTTCTCCTTGCTTAAAAACCAGAAAAGCCGCACAGGCGAAACGTATTTCTGCCGGCGCGGCTGCCGCTATTCCGTTGTCGGAAATGAACGGCCGATAAAGAGATCCTCCGGTTCAGAGGACGGTCACGTCACTTATCTTTCCGCTCGACTTTTACGTCGATCTCGGGCGTGCCGTATTCCGGATTGAACAGTTTAGCGATATTGGTCTCGTACCATTTTTTGATCTCGGCGTCGCTCATCTCGCACTTTTCGCCTTTAGTCTTTACTGTGATGGTGATGATTTGTTCTTCCATAGCGCACTCTCCGTTCGGTTATAAATCAGTTTGGGCTCAGTCCGCGGCGAAATTCGTTCCGCTTGCCGGACGATCGCGTTTTTCGGACCTGCGGTCAAATTTTAACATATTATTTACGCCGTGACAACTTATTTTCGCCGTGACAACCCTTGACGAGTCATGACGATTTTTCCCGGGACATCATCTGAACGCTGTCATTCATTCCACATTCAGCAGATCGATCTTTTTCTTTTTAAGCATATAAATATACGCTCCCAGCGAAACGACGGTGTCGAAGGCGTTGCCTATGCCGAACAGCAGCGCTATCCCTAACAGCGTGGGAGTCCAGGCTCCGGTGACGTACAATACAAAAGCTGTTCCGTAATAGACCACATTCGTGACCACCGACTCGAACAGCATATAATTCGTTTTGCCCAGACCGTAGAACGTGGCGTCGAACACGTTCTGAAACGCATAGAGCACGTAGAATCCGAGAAGTACCAGTACGAGTTCGAAGAGTTTGTCGACGTCCGAAAATTGCAGCACGTGAGTCATAAAAGGCTTCCACACAGGAATGCTTGCGCACCACAGGACCGACACGATAAAAGTGATCGCAAAATAGCCGAGAGTGTTTTTGCGCACGTTGTCCTCGTCCTCTGCCGTTTCCTCTTTGATCAGTTCGCCGAGCTGAAGTATCGGCAGAAGCAGCCAGCCCCATATGAAATTGTTGGCGACCCAGTACGTGCCCTGCTCCCCCACTACGTTGACCATACGGGCAACCATCAGCATATATGCCGCGTTGCGGACAAGAGATTCCAGCCCGGATATTCCCCCGATCTTCAGGAAATCTTTCATCCACCCGAAGTCGAGTTTTTCTCTGCTGAACATTTTAATTCCTTCCAGGTTTAGAAGTACCAGCGAAACGGCCAGGAGCAGCAGATTTACTATTATGTTGGAGTACCCGATGCCGTTGACGCCCAGCTTCGCCGAGACCGGAAGGCCGGATACCAAAAAAGTATCCAGCACTACCGACAGCACGAGACGCGCCCCGGTGAGTACATATATGTAACGGCTCCTGTTAAGTGATACCAGCGCCACCAGCGCGAACTGGGCAAGTATCGAGAAAACGTTGGCAATGCTCTCGATCCGTATGTACGTTGCGGAGGCGGCAATTATACTTTCATCCGCGGCCATAAGCCCCAGCAGCTGCTCTGCGAATATAAAAACTATCGCGGACAATACGGCATACACGCCCAGGGAGATCAGCATCCCGGTGCGGACCCGGTTGGAGAACTCTTGCTTGTCCTCCTTGATCTTCCCGATGAAGAAGAACAGAGGCAATATGATCGCTTCGCTGATCACCTCGTACAGCAGATTCACCCAGGAAAGCTGCCCGGCGATGGAGAACGACCAGTCACCCGGCAATTGCCCGAGGAAGAACACTCGGACCGTAGTATAGACGGTCGGGCACAGGCCCAGGACCAGGAGCGCCAGAAACAGTTTCAGATTTATGTTTTTAAGTGACGTTATTATGCGTTTCATTTTCGATACCAAATCAGATCAAACCATAAGAATTAAGTCGTTTTAAAAGTGTAAACGGCTCCCCGATCTCTCAGGGAGCCGCGGCTCGTCGCACGCTATTTCTCGCGCGTCATCATGTCACACATCAATTGTTAATTCGCGCTCGTCGTGAATCATCGTGTCGCACGTCAGTCATCGCGCGCCATTTTTCACGCGTCCGTCCCTTCAGCTCACTTTCTGAGCTTCCTGAAGATACCCTTGACCAGCGCGGTCAGAGACACGATCAGCGGAGTTGCCACCACCAGCAGAGTAGCGAAATTGACGCTGGCGGAGAAAGCGATGGGAAGGAGGCCGAAGCCTACGTTGGCCGGTCCGTCAAGATTGTTCTTAAGGGCGATGAAGTAGAAGATCGCCGCAGCCACGGAGACCGCCAGGGAGACCAGCGCCAGCGGAAGCGTCACTTTCTTGCGCTTCTCGGCGGTCAGGTTGTTGTAGAAAAGCTCCCACACAGCCAGCGTCAGGAACGCCAGCAGCGACACGGTCATCATTGCGATGCTGTAAGGCACGTACCCGTTGGAGAAGTCGACGATAAAGAAGCTGTAGAAGAAGCCGCAGAACCCGTAAAGCGCCACCAGCAGCCAAATAGTCCTGAAAAAGCTTCTGAAGCCCCTGCCCCCTTTCTGGATCGGCGCCCTGGAAGGCCCGGTGTAAACGTCCTTCTTTTTGGCAAACCGCACCAGCACCAGAACTTCAAGCACTATAAACAGTGCCGCGTACAGCACGGCGTCAAGAGGATAAAGCGGAGAAGGAGCCCCTTCCACGATAGAAAGGTACCTGCCCGTGATCAGCATCACGATCACGTATACGATTATGACGGCGCCGAAAACGATACCGAGGAATGCGTGTTTTTTTGCTTTCCTGGCAAGTATTCCGCTGTTTTCGTTGCGATAGAAAGTGTGCGCCACCATCAGGCCGCTCAACGTCACGAAGAACGTAAGGAATACGGGCACTGATCTTAAGGCGTCCCGGAGCGCCACGTCAACGGATCCGCATACTATCGAGCCGATACAGTCGGACAGGCAGTACAGGAAATTCATAAAAGTGAACGCCGTAATGATGAAGAGCACCATCACTGCCAACGTGACTATAACCGTCTGTTTCTTCTGCGATCCGTTCAGTCCGCAGCATAAATAGTCATTTTTTTCGATCATCTTTTTCATCACCATTTCACCCAGACGGCGAAGTCACCGTTCTCCCTTTCGTTGAAATACAGGTGCTCCAGATCGAAAGATCCGTCGCGGCCGGTCAGCGTCACCAGCGAAGCTCCGATGAGGTCGAAATTCTCGGTAATGCCGGTAGATTCGAGGCCTGCCTTCATTGCCGGGTCATCGGTTTCCACGTCGATATGGGCGAAGTACAGTTCGCTGCCTGTCTTGACGCCCAGGCCGATCACAACGCCCTCATACTCGAATGTCCAGTCTACGTTATGCGCGTGTCCCATAAAAGCGGCCTTCAGGTTGTGGTCCTTGGCCTTGTCGATGAAATCGCTGGCGTATTTTTCATTGCCGTTGTCGGCGAATCCTTCGAGCTTGAAGAATTTGTTCCTGATGTCCGCGCCGTTTTCGGATACGGCTTTCCACGCGGTCTCGTTTTCATCCTGCGGAATGTGGTAATACGCGATCACCGGAACGTTTTCCCCTGCCAGCGCGTGTTCTTGCAGGAACCATTCGGTCTGCTCCGGACGGATGTAGTCGTAATCCCTGAACACGGAAAGCTCGGTCTCGGAGAAGCTGGCGCCGGAATCCAGGTTCGCGATCATCCACACCACGCCGGTATTCTTAGTGCCGTCTTCCGTCAGGTTGATCAGGTAGTTGCTCCTGCCGTACAGATCGTCTTTGGGCTCGTAATACAGGCAATGTTTTGCGTTCCTGAACCGCTCGGCCAGTTCGTTGGGATTGTACAGGCAATGCCGGTCGTGGTTGCCCCAGATCGGCGCGTAAACGAACCCGTATTCTTCCGCTTTCTGCTCGAAATAGTCAATGAACGTGCTGAGGTGGTAGCTGTTGGCCAGCATGAACATATCGCCGGTCAATTCCACCAGATCGATCTTGGCGCCCGCGCCCTGCGTGGCGACAATATGGTCGTAGGCTTCTTTCAGCAGTTTGTCCAGGTAGTTCATAGACGCCATTGTGGAAGTGTTGGCATTCCAGTGGATGTCGGTGAGCTGAAGAATGTTGAAATTGTCGTGGTACTGAACGGTGAAGACGTAGTCTTCCAGATGTTCAGAGGACCTGGTAGGAGCCGCGCACCCGGCAAGCGACAATATCATTATTGCGGCCAGGGCGAAGCAGAATGATCTCAGTTTCATGTCTCCTCCTAAAGCTTTATGTTTTAGTGCTGCTGTAAGCGTTGCCTTTAATTGCGTTTATGTTAGCACGAATGAGGCGTTTTTTCAAGTTTTCACACAGCGGTCCGGTTTGGTCGGGACGCTCGGGGCGCTCAACGTTTCACCCTGGCGTTGCCCTCCGCTATGGCCAGGATCTGCTCCTCGTCGCAGGGCTGAGCGTAATCGGTGGCAAACGTGGTGGCAAGCGCTCCGGATGCCCAGGCAAAGGACAACAGCCTGTCCCCTGTAAATCCCCGGCTTATTCCGTAAAGCAGGCCGCCCACGAACCCGTCTCCTCCGCCGATGCGGTCAAGCACGGTGATCCTCCGGGGCAATATCTCGCGCCACTCGCTGCCCTCCAGCATTATTCCGCCCCAAAGATGGTTGTTGGCGTCCTCCACCTCTCTCAGCGTGGCAGCGAAGAGCTTTGCTCCGGGATAGCTTTCCCGCGCAAGGCCGATCATCTCCTTGTACGCGCCGATCTTGGCCGGGATATCCCTGCCTCCTGCCTCAGGGCCACTGATCCCGAGACAAAGCTGGTAGTCCTCTTCATTGCCGATGAGTATATCCGCCTTAGAAGCGATGGAAGAGAAAAGCTCCCTGAGTTCGGCCTCCCTGCCCTTCCAGAAAGACGCCCTGTAATTGAGATCGAACGATACGAGAGTCCCGTACTGCTTCGCCTTTTCCGCGGCAGCAAGGCACAGCCTTCCGGTGCTTTCGGAAAGCGCGGCGATCAGGCCCGACAGATGGAGTATACCGACTCCTTCCTCTCCGAAGATCCTGTCAAGGTCGAAATCCCCCGCGTCCAGCGTCCTTCCCACTTCTCCGGCCCGGTCGTTGCATACTCTCGGTCCCCTGACTCCGCTTCCGGAATCGGCAATATTGAACTGGTGCCTGTAGCCCCACGGACCTCCCTGATCCACGATCTTCGCCTCTACCGTCATTCCTCTCGAGCGCAGGTTCGCCTTTATGAAATCCGCTATGGGCGATCCGTCAACGAAGGCGGTGAGCACCTTTACCGGAAGGCCGAGATAGGAGGCAATGCTGGCGGCATTGGTCTCAGCGGAGGTGGCCTGCATCACGAACCGGTCGGAGCAGTATACCGGCTGGGAGTTTTCGGGGGTGATCCTCACACCCATACTGGTGGGGACCAGCAGGGCCCATTTTTTATTGTCGGCAGGTTTCAGCATCTTTCTCGTCTCCTTTTTCTCATTGTCCCGTCGCCTTTATTGTCACGTATTACGTTCGTTTCGCTCATTCGAGCGTATAATCAAACGTTATAGAAGGTTGACGCCGTATCTCCTCCGGCCATTGTCCAGTCGGTATGGAAGTGCTCGCCGCGGGGCGCGTCGATCCGCTCGTAGGTATGGGCTCCGAAATAGTCTCTCATTGCCTGAAGCAGGTTTGCCGGAAGCCGGCCGCAGCGAAGCCCGTCGAAATAAGCCAGCGCCGCGCTCAAGGCAGGCACCGGGACGCCGGAGATTGCCGCCGAGGCCACCACGCGCCTCAACGACTTTTCGCAGGCCAGTATCTCGTCTCTGAAAAAGGTTGAGAGCAGCAGATTGTCCAGTTCCGGATCACGGTCGAAGGCATCGCGGATTTTGCCAAGGAACGCGCTGCGGATGATGCAGCCTCCCCTCCACATAAGGGCGATCCCTCCGTAATTCAGATTCCATCCGTAAGTTTTAGCGGCGGCTCTCATCAGCAGATACCCCTGTGCATAGGAGATAAGTTTAGCGGCGTAAAGCGCTTTTTCGAGTTCGGTGATCTCCACGGGAATTTTTTCCGTGCCGCAGGAGAGCAGTTCCTCTGCTTTCACTCTGCCTTCCTTGTCCGCGGACAGGGATCTGGCAAACACGGCCTCGCATATCAGCGTGAGCGGCACGCCTTCGTCGAGCGCCGCGATCGAAGCCCATTTCCCCGTGCCCTTCTGTCCCGCCGCGTCAAGTATCCTGTCGATCAGGCAGTCTCCGCTCTCATCCTTGAACCCCAGTATATCCGCTGTGATCTTTATAAGATAGCTCTCGAGGCGTCCCCGGTTCCACTCCGAGAACACGGAGCGCATCTGTTCGTTCGTCATCGAAAGCTGGTCCTTCATGATCTGGTAACTTTCGCAGATCAGCTGCATATCGCCGTATTCGATGCCGTTGTGCACCATCTTAACGAAATGTCCGGCGCCTCCCTCTCCCACGAAATCGCAGCAGGGTTCTCCGGCGTCTGTCCTGGCGCAGATAGACCTGAATACAGGCCCTACCCTCTCCCAGGCCGCAGGCGATCCTCCCGGCATCATAGAAGGCCCTTTAAGGGCGCCCTCTTCGCCGCCGGAAACACCGGTCCCTATATAAAGGCAGCCGCGGCTCTCCACCAGCGCGCAGCGCCTGGCGGTATCCGCAAAATGGCTGTTTCCGCCGTCAACTATAATGTCTCCCGGCTCGATCAGGGGCAACAATTTCGAGATAACGTCGTCCACCGGCGCTCCGGCCCGGATCATCATCATTATCACCCTGGGCCTGGCCAGCGACGCCACCAGGTCCTCGAAAGAACTGGCACCGTAGAAGTTTTTGCCCTTGCCCCGGCCGTTTATAAACGCCTCGGTGACGCCTTCCCTCACGTCCAGAACGGAGACCCGGTAGCCCCGGCTCTCGATATTTACGGAGAGGTTCTCGCCCATGACGGCGAGTCCTATCATTGCTATGTCAGAAAGCATATCTTTTCTCCCGATCATCCGCAGTTCTTCCTCGGTTCTTCTTCAATCCTTCCTCAGTTCTTCCGCCGCTCAGCCGCAGGTCCACAGCCCGAGCGCAGGGTTCGAAATGAAATAGATCTCTTCGTTTCCCACCGTATTGAATCCGTCTTTCAGCAGCTCAGGCGGGTACTTTTTCGCCGCTTCCGCGTACGGCATCCAGCCGTAGCCCACGCCTTCGATCTCTTCTTTTGAAAGCAGTTCGGTGCAGTAAGTGACCGAGAACCTGCCGTCCGTCGATCCGTGTATCAGATGAGCGGCGGCAGACAGGGACGCTGCCAGATCCGGCTCTGTCTTTACGAGGCTCAGCACGTTCTCGCGACCGCAATAGCCGTACTTCCTTATCATACCGTCATTGACCGGATCCTCTCCGAACCGGTCTACGCCCGGGGCCAGCACGGTAAGTTCGCCTCCGTCCGCCATTGCCAACCGCGTTCTGTAAACGGCTTTGTTGCCCAGCCACGTGGATTTGAACTCCCGAGGATTCAGATACACCACAGCCTTTTTCAACGGCTTTTCCACCTTGATCATATTATACTCGCGGCTGTCGGCCACGGCGGCTTCAAAAAGTTTCCGGTCTCTTCCGATGAACAGGCTGCGTATCTCCGTCGTGTCCTCCGACGCGGTGGTTACCGTGAATACGTACACTATGGGAAAACCGCTAAGGAAATGCTCTTCCGCGTAGTCGAACACGCGCCTCACCGGAGAAAAGTCGCGGCCCATTATCCGCTCGATGCCGTAGAAGGCGCCCAGCATATGGGAAGTTCCGATCATCGAAGGACCTCCGCAGCCGACGAATATGTTCTTAGAGTAGTTGGCCATACCCACGACCTCGTGAGGCACCACCTGTCCCACCGAAAGAATGAGATCGTAACCTCCCTCGGGAATCAGGCGGTTTACTTCCACGTCCACGTCGCTGTCCACCAGTCCCTCGGATACCTCTCTCACGAACGTCGCAGGCACTTTTCCCAGCGAGACCACGTCCTCACGCCATCTGTGCACGATGAGTTTCTCGTGATCGACTCTGCCGAGAAAGAACGAATCGCACTCATCTTTCGTCATAGGCATATGGGTCCCCAGCGCCGGCATCACGTCCACGCGGCAGCTGTCTCCTAAGATGTCGATGATCATCGCAGTGATCTTTCCGGCGCCGGAATAAAGGCGCGTGTAGTCAGGCGGGATCACCAGCAGTTTCTTGGGCTTCCGCTCGTCGAGGAACGATGCAAGCGCTTCGTAAAGAGCGGCATCGTCGATAAAAGGCCGTCCCCTCAGTACCATCTCAGACCCCCGAGTAAGCGGCGAATCCGCCGTCGACAGGTATCACCGTTCCGGTCACGAAACCGCTTGTCTCGTCGTTCACGAGCCAGAGCAGCGTGCCCACAAGTTCCGAAGGTTTTCCGAACCGCTTCTGAGGCGTGGCGGCAAGTATCTTGCCGGTTCTGGCCGTAGGCGTTCCGTCTGCGTTGAAGAGCAGCCCCTTGTTCTGCTTCGTCACGAAAAATCCGGGGGCAATGGCGTTGACCCTGATCCCGCAGGGCGCGAAGTGCACCGCCAGCCACTGCGTCATATTTGAAACGCCTGCCTTGGCCGCGCTGTACGCCGGGATCTTGGTCAACGGCCGGAAAGCGTTCATCGACGATACGTTGATCACGTTTCCTCCCCGGTCCACCATATCCTCCGCAAACACCTGCGTAGTCAGGAACACGGACAACACGTTAAGGTTGAACACTCTGGCGAATCCGGCGTCCCCCAGTTCGAAGAAGGTCTTCGTCCCCTCGGGCAGACCCGCCGTCATCGTCTCGTTGTCGGTAGTCGCCGAAGGATCGTTGCCCCCGGCGCCGTTGACCAGTATGTCGCAGGGGCCGAACCGCTCCTTGATCTTATCCCTGGCGGCGATCAGGCTCTCCTTGCTGGTGCAGTCTGCGGTCACGGCGAACGCGCGCTCGCCGATGGCCGCGGAAACAGGTTCCAGGCTTGCCATATGAGGTCCCACCAGCGCTGTATTGGCCCCGCAGGCGGCAAGCGCCCTGGCGAATTCGCTCATAAGCACTCCTCCGGCAGCCGTCACAACGGCGGTCTTTCCGGTAAGATCCAATGCGCCCGGCAGTTTGTATTCTTCCATTTCGATCCCCTCGCGTTTATCGGTTTCTCTGAATTCAGATTATTAAAACTCGAAGTAGTTTTTAGCGTTGTAATAGCACACGTCCTCTACGATCTTCCCGGCGGTCTCCGGATCGTCCGGATATTCTCCTCCCTCGATCCATCCGCCGATCAGTCCGCACAGGATCCGCCTGAAATATTCGTGGCGCGTGTACGACAGGAAACTGCGGGAATCGGTGAGCATTCCCACGGATCCGCCCAGAATTCCAAGGTTCGCCAGCGCCCGGAGCTGCGCCTCCATTCCGTCACGCTGATCGTTGAACCACCACGCCGGACCAAGCTGGAGCTTCGATCTTGCCGGGCCCTCCTGGAAGCAGCCCATCAGCGCGCAGAGGCGGTAAAGGTCGTTGCCGTCCAGCGAATACAGGATCGTTTTGGGCAATTGCCCCTTCTCGGCCAGACCGTCAAGGAACCGTGACAACAACGCTGTATCCACCGGTTCCCCGATGGCGTCGAATCCGGTGTCGCGCCCGATGCGACGTAACATTGCCGTATTGTTGTTGCGCATAGGTCCGAGATGGAGCTGCATTGCCCAGCCGAGAGCCGCGTATCTGGCTCCAAGTTCCGTCATCAGCGACGTGATATATACGTCTTCTTCCTCCGGCGTGATCTGCTCCCCTGAGAATGCTTTTTTGAACACGGCTTCCGGATCTCCAACACGGAAAGTGAGTCTCTGAAGGCCGTGGTCAGACAGCCTGCAGCCCAGAGCGGCGAATCTCGCGATGCTCCCGTCCAGCGCGGAAAGCAGCGCCGGATAGCTGTCTGAAGAAAGGTCTTCCATGCATTTTAACCAGGCGGAACGGTCACGTATATTCACGGCGCGGTCCGGCCTGAACGCTGGCAGTACTTTCACGCTGAAAGACGGATCGTCCTTTATCTGTTTGTGATATTCAAGGCTGTCAGCCGGGTCATCGGTGGTGCAGATAACTTCCACGTTGGAGCCGAGTATCAAGCCTCTTGCGGAATGGTCCGGCTGCGACAACACCTCTCGGCACTTGTCGTATATCCTGTCCGCAGATCCGGCAGTCAGCGCTTCGTCGATCCCAAAATACCGGGCAAGTTCCAGGTGCGTCCAGGCGTACAGCGGATTGCCCGCGGCGTGCGGCAACATCTCCGCGAACTTGCGGAACTTGTCCCGGAAGTCCGCGTCCCCGGTGATATATTTCTCGTCGATCCCGAAGGAGCGCATCGCCCGCCACTTATAATGGTCTCCGCCCAGCATCAATTCTCCAACGCTCGAAAAGCGCCTGTCGCATGCGATCTCCGCAGGATCCAGGTGGCAATGGAAGTCGATGATCGGAAGCTTTTCCGCGTGCTCTTTATAAAGCCGCTTCGCAGTCTCGCTGCCGAGAATGAAATCTCTGTTACAGGCAATATTTCTGATCATTGCGCGCCTCCTTTTCCAGTTTTGATAACTGCCTATATTTTAATCGCGGAGGCAGTGTCAAGTCAAGCAAACGGAGGCCTCAAGCCGGTCAATTTTTCATTGTCAAGAAGTTTTCCGTTAAAACGTTATATATCCCCCTGAGCGCTTAAAATGCTCTTCCGCGGCAATTACGATCGCTTGTATATAAGGAATGCTTCCGGAGCCCGAAAAGCCCTCGGAGGCCATTCTAACGGCTCAGAGAGGCATCAGGGAGCGTGGAGAAGCGCATTGGTGGAAATGACCGCGAATGAGCACCGTTACGCCCGGTAGAAAGTTCACAAAGTCGGTACTTTGTGACTTTTCGGTTCGAATTCTATAGAGAAAACTCATGAAATCTGTAGTTTGTGAGTTTTCTATGCCGAAATCTATAGAGAAAGTTCACAAAGTCGGTACTTTGTGAACTTTCTCCCGAACTCAAAACCCGATTCTCCGCTTCCCGCCGCTTTTATTCGGCTGCAGCGTATAATTACACTTAGGATAGTTCGTACAACCCGTAAAGTTCCCGTATTTTCCCTTTCGCTGCACCAGAAAACCACCGCATGAAGGGCAGCGCATATTGGTGCTCATAACCGACGTTTCCTTAACCGTGTAATTACATCTTGGATAGTTCGAGCAGCCCACGAACAGCTTTCCGGTCTCTTCGTTTTTCCTCAGCGTCAACCGGCCCTTCTTGCACCTGGGGCAATTGACCGTCCGTTCTGTGAAATCATCCCGTCCTACAAACGCCACGTTAGACGTGGGTTTAAAATCTGTAATAAATACGGAAGGACGGTTTGTATTCGTCAATACCATTACCCGGTTGCGAGTTCGCGTGATCGCCACGTACAGAAGACGCCTCTCTTCCGCATATGAGAACGGATCGCTGCTGCTCAGGACAAGGGCCAGGACAGGATCGTCGGCAATTTTGTTGGGAAACCCGAGAGTTGAATTTTCAAAGTTAAGAAGGATCACGTTGTCCGCCTCGAGCCCCTTCGATTTGTGCACGGTCAGGAATGTCACCGGCGTCTGTGGCGAGTATATATACTTAAAATCAGTACCGGTCTTCGTTGACGACGCTTCGAACAGTCCCGATCGCCTCACGAGTTCGATATCGTTGTTGGTCCTGCCGAGAAGCATTATTGACGCTTCGGCGCCAAAGCCGCTGATCAGTTTGTCCATCATCCGTTTGATTACCGGGAACGGATTGTCCTTATAAAACCAGAAAGAAATCGGATATTCGATAGATTTTCCCGAACGCAGCGACTTTTTCAACTGAGCCGGATTGCGCATGATGAACCTGCCGGCCTCGTCGATCAACTCCTGAGAATTACGGTAAGTCTGCTCGATCTTCAACGTGGAGGTATACCCAAAATACTTGTCGAAATCGGTGAACAGTGAAATGTCGCTGCCTGCAAAACGGTATATCGACTGCCAGTCGTCTCCGACGCAAAGCAGATGGGCTCCCGTCTGATCGAGGATCGCTTTTACAAGTTTATACCGCGCAACGGATATGTCCTGATATTCGTCGATGATCACGTATTTATAGCGAACCGTCTTGTACCCGTCGTTCACAAGCTCGGTAGCCCGGATGATCATATCTGAAAAATCCACCAGGCCGTTTCCGTCAAGGTAGTTTGTGTACTCGTCGATTATCGGACCGATGATGGATATAAAAAGCGCGGTCCTGTTTATCAAAAAAGCAGATCTTGTATTCAGTCCTTTCTGCTTAAGTGCTTCCAGATCCCCGGTCTTGTATCCGTTGGATTTAAACAGAGTTATAAAGGACGAGCAAAGGCTTTTGAATTCAGAGAAATACCTGTCGCTGGCTTTGCTGTATATAGTCTCGAATATTTGCCGGTAGTCCGGTGCTCTGAATTTAACGCCGCTGTTCTGAAGCATAAAACTAAGCTTTTCCAGCAGCACGCCTTCAGACGTATAGTATGAATATGTTTCCAGCAGTTTCGTGCCGTTGGCGCGATGGAACTCCCGTTTCCAGCGCATACTGTCCAAGTACTTTTCCGCTTCTACAGGCGGGAGCCAGGGCAGTCTCCCCTGCCTGTCTACACCGAAATGTTCTATATAGATATCATAATCAGGCAGATAAAAATCCGGCCGGTACGCTTTGCGGAGCGGATCGTCGCTCTCGAACGGATACAGACTTTCATACTCGTACCTGATACCGTTCAGAAACAGGAAATTTGCGATAGATACTTCTTCAAGACTTTTTACCGTCTCGCCCTGCAGCGTATTTCTGTCGGCTTTTTTCAGGTCGGTCTCATGCTTTATAAACTGAGCCCGTTCGTACTTCGAGCGCACTGTCTCGAAGTCCATCCCACGCTCATATTCAAAAGCCTCCCCGAGAGATGAATATTGTTCGAGATCCGCGGGTATCTGGAGGTAATAGGCGAAAAACTCGATCAGAGCTTTCACCGTTTCCGCGTTGTCGACCATATTGTTTTCAAAATAATCGGTGACGAATCCGTCGAGTTTTTCGTACACGTCGGGACGAACCCCCGTGGCGTTTTTGATGATATCAAGTCCAAGCTTGTGAAAAGTGGTTGCCTCGACTTTTATCCCGAGTTTATCGGAAATGCGGCAGGTCAGTTCCTCTGCCGATTTATGTGTAAACGCAATGAGCAGGATCTCCTTCGGATCGATCTTTTTTTGGTCGACCAGGTACTTGACCTTACCTGCGATAGTAAGTGTTTTGCCGCTTCCGGCGCCAGCGAGGACAAGGTTGTGATCTTCATCCGTGACGACCACGGTCCGCTGCTGATCATCCAGCGATTTGCCGTCAATATCCGACAGCAAATCATCGCACCGTTGCTTTTCGGCGGCAACGAATTCCGAATTCTTTTTCTTCACTTCCGCGTGCAGGTTTTCATACCGTCCGACCGCCTGCGACACCACGTTAAAAAGCGGATGTTTTTTGGGTATTGAAAGCCCTTTAAGAAACTCATATTCAGGCCGCAACAGTTCCACAAGCGCAAGTTCCATAGAATGGGAAATATACGTCTGCCCAAGCGAGTCAACAGCCGTTTCCAGTTTCAAAGCGACCCGCCTGATCTCGGTTTCATAAGCTTCAAGCAGCTTAGCGGCCTTGCGTTTTTTGGCAATAAAAATGACGGCGACTATAACTATGGCCGCGGCAATAACTGAAAAAGCTATGAGATTAACAATACCTTCGTTCATCGCACCTGTCTCAAAACTTGACTGCGTTTTTTTATCACCGGAAATTGTCGCATATACAGAAAAAAATATCAATATGAGCTGCTGCGTGCGTTGTCGACCATACGAGCGTCGCCAAAATAAAAATCGTTTTAGTATACCTTGTCACTTGCTCTTGAACGCCGCGCAAAGCTAATATATAATACGCGAAGAAAACAATTGCCGCAACGCTTAAAACTGCCGCACGAAAAGGTCCCGGGACCTGCAGGCACCGTTAAGCGCTTGAAGGATATAATATGCAAAACATAACAAAAAAGAAAATGGGCCTCTTGACCTTTTCCTGGATCAACAATCCGGGCTCGGTCCTGCAGGCGTACGCGCTGAAATCCACGTTCGAATCCTGCGGGATCGACGTTTCCGTTCTGAATTACCAAAATACCACCTGGGGCAAATACAGGATGATCCCTGGCGTGGATACTTTTACCCGCGGCAACGGACCGTGGAAGATACGGCAGGTCGCCCGCTGGATCAAACAGGAACACAATCATCACAAAAAAATGGGTAAATATCTGCGGTTCCAGAAGCGGTTTCTGAACATCGACTCCCCCGTTGCGACGCCGGAAGACCTGGGCAGAAAGGCAGCCAAACTGGACGCGCTGGTAGTGGGAAGCGATCAGGTCTGGAATTACGATCTGCCGCTGGTTGACGCATGCTATTTCGGCGGATTCACCAACGCGCCTTCCAAGAAGTACGCATACGCAGCCAGCTTCGGAAAAGACAGCGTTGACGATGATCGCCTGGACGAAACTTCCAGGTTGCTGCAAGGTTTCGACCGCATTTCGGTCCGCGAAAAAAACAGCCGCGAACTGGCAGAAAAACTGTCCGGGAAAAACGTGTCGGTATTGCCGGATCCTTCCCTGCTGCTGACGGCGGATAAGTGGGCGAAAATAGAGATCCCGCCGCCCGAAAAGAATTACGTGCTCGTGTATCTGCGCGAAGAGTCCGACGTCGTCACCGCATATGCCGAAAAGCTCGCGGCGCAAAAAGGTCTGCAGGTCGTCGTCATTGTCAGAAGCCGTCTGATCGGAGAGAAAGAGAAGAAGATACTCGATCCGAGAGAATGGCTGGGATACGTCCGTCATGCAGACTGCGTGCTTACGAACAGTTTTCACGGAGTTTGTTTTGCGATGATATTCGAAAAACAGTTCAAGGCATTTCCGCTTGTCACAGACGACTGGAGGATGCGAAGCAATACGAGGCTGGATTCTATCCTCGAACTGCTGGGATTGCAGGATGCCATATCCCGCGAAAGCGGCGAGGAAGCGCCCGAGGCCACGTTACCGGAGATCAAATATGATAACGTAAATCGCATCCTCGAAGGAGAGCGCGAGGCCGCATTAAAGTTTATTCATGAAACAGTGGAGGATATTTATGGAAACTGACGCTAAAACGATCGCCGGGATCGAAAACTGCTGCGGCTGCATGGCATGCAAGAACGTTTGCCCTAAAAACGCCATCGATTTCAAGCCTGACGAATTAGGCTTTTTATATCCGTCTGTCGATACAAATTTATGCGTTGCCTGCGGGCAATGCCTGCGCACCTGCCGCTTTTCGAAAGCTGAACTGATCGCGGAATCTCCCAAAAAATGTTTTGCGGCGGTCAACAAAGATTCCTCGGTCTTAAAGAAAAGCAGCTCCGGCGGAGTGTTCAGCGCGTTGGCCGAGCTCGTTCTGGAAGAAGGAGGCTGCGTATTCGGCGCGGCATACGACAACGACCTGAACGTGCACCATATTTGCGTTGACAATATCGAAGATCTCGATAAATTGCGCGGCTCCAAGTACGTGCAGAGCAGCACCGGCCTCGCCTATTCCGAAGTAAAAAAGCTGCTGAAAGACGGAAAGAAAGTGCTTTTCAGCGGCACTCCCTGCCAGATCGACGCACTCCGGTCAGTGCTGGGCAGCGCGGATACAACTAACCTGATCACCGTTGATCTGATCTGCCACGGAACTCCCAACGTGACCGTTTTCCATAAATATCTCGAATATCTCGGAAAAAAGAACGGCGGCAAAATTGTCCGCTATTCGTTCAGAAGCAAAGCGTGGGACTGGAACAAATTGAGCTCCGAATATGACTGCCTGAAAGAAAACGGCGAAGTGAAGACCGTCGTTCTCGGCAGATACGACGAGTATTATATGTACGAGTTTTTGAGAGGCGACCTTCCCAGAAAAGAATGCTCTTCCTGCAAATACTCGACGCAGAAAAGAGTTGGAGACTTCACCGTCGGAGATTTCTGGGGCTATTACAAGGGCAATATCACGCTGGACCACAAAAAAGGATTGTCCGTCTGCACTGCCAACACGGATAAGGCCCTTGCCCTGCTTGACAGATTGAGCGGCAAGCTGGAACTGCAGGAGGCCGATTATTCAGTGGCTGTTTCCGGCAACGAAGCTCTTAGAAAACCTACGGCCAGAGGCAAAAGAAGAGAACACGTGCTTAAACTGATCCTGGCCGGAAAGAGCAAACGTGTGTACCGGGAATACAGGATCATATATTTCACGCAAAAAGCCAAAAGGAAGCTCAAAAGACTGTTCAAGAAAAAATAAAAAACGCGCCGTGTTATTGCGCGTTCCGAAAACCGATCACTGTGATGAATCGACCTTTGCGGAGCCATCTACGGCTCCGCAATTATCATTTCAACGGCTTCTTTCCATTCCGCTTTCTTCTTCTCATACGGAACGGCGCATGCCGGACTCGTAGAGCGCAGCCGTCTGCATGGCAGCTCTATCGAAACGTCTTTTCCCTTCTTATACCTCTCGAACAGCTCTTCCGCCTTGGCGCCGTTGAAGAATATAGCTTTTATATTTGTCTTGCCTATCAGCCCGGCGATGTCGTTATATACCACGTTTCTGATCGACGCATCCGCCGAACCGTCGATATTGCACGTATTGCACACGTCCCAAAGGGCGATTCGATTATCGATCAGCGCCTGCTTTTTTCTCTCGATACCGGCCTGACGAAGATCCTCCCCGCCGCCGCAAAACAGATCTCCAATTATCCGCCAGAACGCATTCTGCGGATGCGCATAATAAAACCCGGCCTGGCGCGACTTCACGGAAGGAAACGTGCCCAGGATTAATATTTCTGCTCTTTGATCAAAAACAGGTTCGAAGCAGTACATACTCATCCCCCGCGTCCGCTTCCTTCACTTTCCGTTGCCGCTCATCCGATCTCAAACACGTACTCCCCGCTGCCCAGCTCGATGACCACGACCCCGTCAGACTCCGAGACCACGTTGACGCCATCCGCCTCGGACAAGGCCCTGCCCTGCTCCGTGATCATTGACGCGCTATCCGCCCGCAACCTCAGGGTGGCGGTGGTATTGCCCGGCACCGTGCACGAATACTTGACGATGGCGTCGTCCTGCGCATCCCAGGCGCTCTTGATGGTGCCGCGGACGGACTTGTATTCGCCGTCTGCGTGCGCGAGGCCTCCTCCGGCAGTTGGGTTCAGGTAGAAATGGGCGAATGCGGGAGCGTTTTCGTCAGGGGCTATGCCGATCAGCGAATTGTAGATCCACTCGGTCACGGAGCCGTAGGAATAGTGGTTGAACGAGTTCATTCCGGCATCGCCGAAGCCGTTGGCGATGGTGTAGCTGTTCCAGCGCTCCCAGATCGTTGTGGCGCCCTGCAGGATGGGATATTTCCAGGAGGGATATTCTTCCTGCTGAAGCAGCGCGAAGGCCGTGTCTTCGTGGCCGTACCTGCAAAGCGCGGGCAGCAGCAGCGGGCAGCCGATGAAGCCGGTGGTCAATCGATTCTTGTTCTTCACGATCTTCTCGCTGAGGCGGTCGGCCATAGACTGGCGCATTTCCTCGGGCAATATATCGAATGCCAGCGCGATGGCGTACGCGGTCTGCGTATCGACCTTGAGGCGCCCTTCCTTCCTGACGAACCGCTCGTTCCAGGCTTCCCTGTACTTTGCGGCGATCTTCTCGTACTTCTCCACGTCCTTCGTCTTGCCCAGCAGCGCGGCCATTTTAGCCAGCAGCACGTGGTCGTAGAAGCAGTACGCCGTGTCGGTGAGCGACCTGTCGGTGGATTCGCCGATGGACAGCCAGTCACCGTAAGCGCTCCTGTCGCGGATGTAATTGTTGCTGGTGCTGACCAGATACGACGAATATTTCGCCATATTTTTATAATATTTTTCGATATAAGTCATATCGCCGTAGCGCACGTACATTATCCACGGAATGATAATGCCCGCATCGCCCCAGGCGTTGTTGCCCGAGCCGCCGTAATTGGCCCGTTCTGTTCCGGGGGCAACGTCGGGGTACGCGCCGTCGGAGTGCTGGCAATTATTGAGATCAGTGATGTATTTGTCAAAGAACGCTTTCACGTTCATATTGTACGCGGCGGTACCCGCGAATATCTGGGCATCGCCGGACCATCCCATTCGTTCGTCACGCTGAGGACAATCGGTAGGAGTGGAAAGGAAATTGCCCCGCTGCCCCCAGTAAGTGTTGAGGATGAGTTTGTTCAGGAGCTCGTCGGAAGTATCGACGTGGCCCGTATCCTCCATATCCGAATAGAGCACCAGCGCGGTGACGTTTTCCAGCGGCAGTTCCTCCGAAAGGCCGGAGATCTCCAGGTAGCGGAAGCCGTGGAAAGTGAACGTGGGAGCATAGCTCTCGCCTCCCTTGTCGCCCTTGAAAATATATTTGTCGGTGGCCTTTGCGGACCTGAGGTTTTCGGTATACAGGCTGCCCTTCGGCCCGTCGCTGCCGGTATTGCCGTCGTTGAGCATTTCCGCGTGGCGGAGCGTGATCTCGGTGCCTGCGGATGCCTTCATTCCGGTCAGCTGCACCACGCCTGCCAGGTTCTGGCCGAAATCGTAAATGTACACGTTTTTCTTGTATTTGGTGACTGATTTGGCGGATAGCCGGTCCATGACTTTCACGGTGCCGGAAAGCTGAGGCACCAGTTCACCGATTCTCAGATCCTTAGCCTGTACCGCCGCGGCGTTCTTCCATCCTGACGCCTTGAAATCCGCTTGCGACCAGCCTGCGATCTCCTTCCTGGCGTCGTATGTCTCTCCGTCGAAAATATCGTTGGCGGTGATCGGTCCCTCTTCGGTGACGGTCCAGCTGTCGTCCGTAACGAAAGTCTTCCTTGACCCGTCTTCGTAGTCAACGACGAGTTTGCATATAAACGCGGGGACGCTGCCTCCGTAGGGCGAATAGGCCCCTATATACCAGCCTCGGCCCAGCACCGCGCCGATGCCGTTTTTGCCCTCTTTCAGGCTGCCGGTGACGTCGTAGCACTGGTACATTATCTCCTTCTGGTATTCGGATCTGCCCGGGTCAAGCGCGCTGTCGCCAGCCTTGACGCCGTTGACGTACGCCTCGTACAATCCCGCCGCTGAAGCGAACAGTTTCGCTGTCTTGACGCCTTTTCCCACGTCGATCGTGGTCCGGACGATCGGCGCTGAACCGCCGGAGGCCGCAAGCGAAACGTTGGTATACCAGGGATCCGAACCATACGCCGCGGTGAAATTGACGTCCTTATATGCAGATTCTTTGGCGTTCTCGGCGTACCAGGTGCCGGATACTTTCTCAGCAGCGATCCAATTGCCGTCGGAAACGATGGTCTCGGAAGTGCCGTCGGTGTACGTTATAACCAGCGTGACCAGCAGTCCCGCGTAGCCCTTGCTGCTGTTTTTGACCTTGGCGGCGATCACGTTTTTGCCCTGCTTCAGCAGTCCGGTCACGTTTTCTGTAAGGCCGGATTTCCAGGTATCGGTAGCTTCTTCCACGTTGAACACGCGGCTGCCGTTCAGGTAAAGCTGTCCGCAGTCGTCTGCGGTGAATGCTATCCGGGCCTTTTCGACCTGTTTGCTGATATCGAAGGACCTGCGGAAATATTCGGTCTTGGACTCGATCGATCCCTGGGAATCGCCTTTCATCAGCCATATCCAGCTGGCGTCGTTGAAGGAGATACCGGCTCCGGCAACGGTTATCCACTCTGCGTCCTGGAACCCGGTCTCGGTAAGCGCCATGTCGAAACGCGCCGCGGCTGATTCGTAGCTGTCACCCGCTTCGGTGGTCACGGCAACGTTCCAGTAATACCTTGTGGCCTCTTTCAAAACGCTTTCGTCACCGCCGAATCTGACGGCAACGTTGTCCCGGGATTCGATCACGCCGGAGTCCCATACCAGCTCTTCCGCGGCGAGTTTTTCTTCGCTCTCTGCAACTTTCAGCCTGTACGTTTTCTGGACCGTGCCGCGCTTCTCCGTATTGTACCCCCATGAAAACAGAGGGGCGCCGTCAACGCAAGACGGATCCTTCTCGTAATTGACGCGTAGCATGCATACCTCGCGGTCCGGTTCTTCTATAGGCAATTGCGTGTGCGACGGCGAGGAGGTCCCCGACGGGTCGTTCCCCTTCTGCGCGCAGCCGGAAACAAAGCAACACAGCATGACTATTGCCAGGGCCAGTGATAATAATTTTTTAGCCATTTCGATCTCCTCCTACCAACCGAACGGTCTCCATCTGATAACCGAACGAACTCCTTCGACTTAACGAACGGTCTCCCCGGAATTACCGCTGGTACAGCATATCCGCGATGAAATCCATTATTTTGTCGTGGCAGCCGCCGCAGCCGGTGGAGCACTGCGTCTGCTTCTGGACGTCTTCGAACACCTTGACCACGTCGGAGATGTCGTTCTCGCGCTTGACCACGTTGTCGATATCTTCGTACGTTACTTTTTTGCACTTGCACACAAGTTCCCTGTAATCCATTTCGATTTCCTCCAAATCGTTCGCCGGCCTGTCGTTCGCAAACCCGCCGTTCGCCGGCTTGTCGTTTTCCGGCCTGTCTTTTCCCGGCCCGTCAGCTGCCACGCGCCGTCACCCGGCTCATTACTTCTCTTCATTCAGTTGCCTGTCCGCCAGGTCTCCGAGAATGTTCTTCCGGCACGTTTCCGCCACCGACCTGAACAGGGCTAAAGCCTCTTCGCTGTCCCCAGCAACCTTCGCCGCCAGGCCTTTTATAAAATTGAAATAGCCTTTGGTCATTTTCGACCTGTTCCAGGGCTCCAGCGAACGGTATTGACCGCAGGCCGCGGCGTCGCCCCCCATAATACCGGCGACCAGACGCATAACGTTCAGCCAGTTGTCGAATATCGCCAATTTCCTTTTCGAGAAACGGTGCTTTCCGGCCAGTTCCTCTTCGAACTGCTTCATCGCGCCCTTGACCGTCTCCTGATCGCCTTTAAAGAAGCTGCCCCGGGCCTTGTTGAACAGGCCGCAGAGCCGGAGCGTTGCGCTGCGGGACGCGGTCATCTTTTCCGTGCATTCGAACAACGACGCGAAATAGCCGAGATACAGATAATCCGTGGAATTTTCCCGGAGTTTCCTGCCTCTGGTGCGGAGAGAATCTTTCCTCAAAACGAAATGTTTCCGCGGATCGCATTCCTTGTCCAGCGCGTTCCGCACCGGGCGCGCGATCAGCCTCGCCAGCAGGAATTCCGCCACGAACACGGCCACGCACAGGATCACCAGCACGAAAGTGGGCAACCCTTTATTGACCATCACCGTTTTGTCATTGACGATCAGCGTGCTGGGGCTGCCCAGAAGGACCACCGCCATGAACACGATGAGCGTGACAACAAGCAGAAGCAGGCTCTGCCGCTTCATCTTGTCGATTATTTTCCTGTCGTCAACAGTCGTGGGAATAGTCGTCATGCTACTCGAACCCCCCTGCTTCTTCGTCAATGGACCGCGCTGTTATTTGCAATGCTTAATTTGATAATTCGCCAAATCATTGTATCACTTGAGCAAGTAAATTGCCACCGCCAGCAATGCGATAATTATGAGTGCCAGAATGACCGTCGGGATAATGGCTTTGCTGTTGCTGCTCTTCTTGCCGCTCCTTTTGCCTGAATTATTTGCAGGTTCCGCAGGTACCCGGACCATAGGCGACTTTGTCTGCCCCGATTGGCTCGATCGACTTGTCTGATCTGCCTGAGCGCTTGACCGGACCCTGCTGACCTGAACCTCGGACTGCTTAAGCCATCTCTTTTGAGCATCAACCGCCTGCCTCGCGGCGCTCTTCCTGCGGGCCGCTTCCGCCTCCTGTGTCAAAACCACGGACAAAGGATCGCTGCAGTTCTCCAGCATTTTTCTAAATTCCCGCACCCAGTCGATATCGCTTTTTTCGCATATGTCCGAGTCCATGCTCACTTCATGGGCCAATTGATTCCTGACCCACCTCATATGTTTCAGAGTTTTGTAATCACTCGTCCAGTAAGGCACGTATTCGATGCCCCTGGCCTGTTTATCTTCCATCTGCCGAATGTACTCGGACACGCCCTCGGAACACCCGTACGAATCGCGGATGAACTTATCGACTCCTTTATATTCTTCCAAAAAAGTGACGTTAATATTTTTCATCATTGTACTTCTCGTAATCCCGGTCAACAAAGTACCCGTTCTTGTACATGTCCGCCACTTTTTTATACGCGGAAACGATATCCCCCAGCTTCGCGCCTTTGTCGTAGTAATAGAACGCCTTCTCGTAATTCTTCTCCCCCGTGCGCCCGTAATACCAGATATACCCCAGGCAGGTAAACGCCGGAAGGAAGTCATACTCCGCCGCCAGCTCATAATATTTCAGCGCCAGGTCAAAATGCCTCAGCTCATAATAATACCCGCCCAGGTCAAGCATGTACGACGGGTCCTTCGTCTTGTCGATCAGGAACTTCATCGCCTCCGTAAAGACGAACGCCTCACCCTCCGTCGGGTTGGTCAATTCATAGAAGTTCGAGCAGATCTTTTTCGCTTCGTGGATGGTCAAGGGTTAGGTCCTCCGTGGGTCAAGAAACAAGTATACCATTTTCGAAAACTGTTTCCATTTATTCTTTAAGTTTGGTTATTCAACCTTCATCTCTAAAATGTGATTCAACTTACAACTGCATCGTGAATAAGTTTTTTTGCATCTTCGAGATGACTAATAGAACTAATTCTGTCGAGATCGAAAAGTTCATCAACAGAATTTGTTTTAGCATTATAAATATACACCTTTTCAGTGTCGATTATCAGCACTTTTCCAGGATGGAACATATCGCCGCTCATACTGCGCTTTTCGTCAACATCCAGAAAAACTCTGCTATTGTACACGTATTTTCCGACCTGACTTTTTATGTTCGGTTCTGCAGCGACTGACAGTTTAACTTCCACCGGAAGCAGTTTACCATCGAACCTCATCACATAGTCCATAAAGCTGTCGTTAATATCCGGGCGGCAACAGCGGCACTCTGTATAAAACGTCTTTTTATCTCCTATCGCTCTAATAAAGTAATCAACGTAAAACTGACGGAACTGCTTCTCAAGAATAAAGCAGCGACGATATGCATTGGCAATTTCCACCCAGTTTTCATCATTTATCTGCCTGAGCATCATTGGTTTTGCACTCGCGTTCTGAACAAAATCCGGCAAATCATTTGTTTTACCAATATCGCTTCTCAGCAGGTCAAATTCGTTATTAAATAGCGGTGTAATCGCCCCTGCCCGGGTGACATAGATATAATTATGAAAGTCGGAGATGTCAATCGGTTCATCAAGTTCCTGGATATTGTCTATCTCGGCATAATTACGGGATTTCCAATGAAGAATATCACAATAATTCTCAGGTTCTACATACTCCGAGCAACCGCAAACACGGCCGATAGCAAAAATCTTCCCGCCATATTTTGCGTGAATCTCAAGCGCATGATACAAATATGACATAAGGCGATTATAGTCCGCAGATGAATACTCATTCTTTCTTTGAATCAATTCAGTACGAAGCCTTGTAATAGTAGACTTGGCGTATTTTGAATGCATAAAAAACACTATGTCGCCTGCCTTAGCCCATTTAGGAGCTGTCCATTCTATACTTGATTCATTCAACAACACTTCAGGCAGAGAATATCCTTCGTCATTATCCAATTCTTCCAAAGACGAAGATGTAGACATATTTGATATATAGGCCTGAACACACTCCAAGCCGATCTGTTCATCAACAAGCGCTTTCGCCACCTGTTCGGGTTTTTCGTATAAAACTTCCGACTCGCGGCTAATGCGCTTTATTTCACGTTCAGAAAGAGTGCGAAAGGAACGTCCCCTTTCACAGTGAATAATACTATCTACTCTTCCTTTTTCACAAATGCGATTTTTGATAATCATTACTAAGACTCCCAAAAAGGATTACTACTTTTCCACAATGCTTTTAATATAAGACAAAAGATCGGAACAATGCCATATTTTTTTGCTGTCGCTTTCTTGCGTGCTACCTTGCCTTCCTTCTCCCCTGTTCCAGGCGCCCTTCCCGCTCCTCAAAAATAGTAATAATAACTCAACCTCCCCATCGGGAGCGACTTGCCCGAGAGGTAGGTTTCGAGGATGTCGGCAGGGTCGTTGACACCGTCGGTGACCTTGAAATACACGCCGCGGCAGGAGGAAAGTTTGTTGATGCCGAGCGATTTGAGGGGGACGGAGATCTGGACGTATTTACCGTTGACCGAGGTGCGCACGGTGCCGGATTCGGTGCCGTTGCCGTTTTCGTCCAGCAGGTAAAGGGTGCCGCCTTCGGGGGTGCAGTCGATGAGATGGCTGTAGCCGCAGAAGCCTTTCAGTTCGAGCTCGCCGGTGCCGAGGTAGACGTTCATCCAGGAGGGATCGTCGGAGGTCACCACGTCGTTTTCGCAGCGGATCAGGAAGTACAGGTTCGACTTGTCGTGGGCGAGCTTGATCTGCTGGATGTTGTTGTCCGGCGCAGGCTGGGAGTATTTGGTCATACGGTCGACGGAGCGCGAGTTGCGTTCGCGCACGGTCTGGGAAAGAGCTATGTAAGACGCGGAAACGGCGTCCCATTGACCCGGATCACCGTCCACGTCGATGGTGACCAGCGGCTGGGAAACGGCGGCAACGTTGGAGGCGCCTTTAAAGCGGCGGATATTGTCGCAGAGCTGGAGGTAGAAATTGTCCCCGTAACCTTCCTTGGGCATCTCGATGTCCCGGGAAAACTCCTCGTTGAACTGATCCACGAAACCAACCACTCCGTCAACGATCAGCTTCTGCGCGATCCACTCGTTCCAGCCCGTAACGAATACCGTATCGACCTTGTCCATATTCGCGAACACCGTGTCCCACTGCTGCTGGAAATTGATGCCTTCGCGGTACGATTCCCCGTGGTTGTAGTCGTCGGTGTGGTCGTACCCGCGGCCCCAGTTCATATCGCGCTGCGTCCAGGAGCGGCTCATAGGTATAGCCGTGTGCTGGCAGATCGAAACGCTGATGATGCCGTTGTGGATCGGCTGCGGGTAAGTCCATTCTATCCACGGAAGCGCGTCGTCGATAACGTCCTCGCTGGGCCACTGGGTGTATATGATATCGAAGAACTCGTCAAGTTCCGCGTACCTGTCTTCCTGCCCTTCCACCGGGACGCCCATGATCACCGGTGTCTCTCCGTCGCGGCAATACCACAGGTCCCTGTACAGCCCGTCTTTGTACAGCGCGTTATATATCTGCTCCATGGTTTCCACGGAGCGGCTCCTGGTCATGAAGCTGATCTTCGGCACGTCCCATCCCGCGTCGTAATATTCCTGAAAGACTTCGCACAGCGCGATGAACTGGTCGGTATATATCTCGCCGTTGGACGTATCGAAGGCCAGAAAGTCGATGCCCGCGGCCGTGAGCATCTCGCAGTGCCGCGCCAGCACCCACTTGTCGGTCATGCGGTAATAGCCGAACAGCGGCTCGTTCCAGTAGTGGAACGCGTACAACGGGCTGGTGGCAGTCCCCTGCTTGTCCCAGAGCGATTTTCTGTCGTTCTTGAGCAGTTCCGTGATGTTGTAGGTGGTGGTGCCGGAGGCGCCGTGCCAGAGGAAATAGAACATCCCCACCGTCTTTCCGGAGTCCGTTTTAAGCACCGGGTCGAAGGTCCTGCCGAACTCGTCAACGCCGCAGATCAGGTTAACGTTGAACCCGTCGTTTTCGGCGTACGGATCGATCTTTTCGAACCTGGTGCAGCCGGCGAATGCCGCCGCGAACGAGAGCGCCAGCGCCAGGACGGTCAACAAAGCCTCGAGCCTTAGCCTGCAGCCAAAGCCGGAGCGTGCGTTCACGTTTTCGTTCTTGTTTTCGTTCTCGTTTTCTTTCGCGTTCATATTATCGTTCGCGTTTTCCCGGGCAGTCATACGCGCAGGCCCTCACAGTTCGTCATATTTCGCGGCCGAGCCCCTGGCCTTCTCCACCGGGTATTTAGCCTCGTTCTTAGCCATTTTATCGTTGACGATCGCGTCAACGTCAAGCCCCAGTTTGTCGAGCATATTGACGCAGTAAACGATGACGTCCGCCAGCTCCTCTTTAACGTGGTCAACGTCGTAGTTTTTTTCGTCCCACTGGAAGCATTCGAGCAGTTCGGCCGCTTCGATGGCAATGGATTTGGCAAGATTCGCCGGTGAGTGGAACTGGTCCCAGTCCCGGTCCGACGTGAATTTTCTGATGCGTTCGAGTGTGGATGGATTCATGGATGCACCTGTTTTTCCCTTTAAGATCGTAATATTAATAATGTTTTTTTATTAAAATTCTCTTTATGTCTCAAGATCAGTATCAACTTCTGCTTCTTCTTGCAATGGTAGATTAACCGCGTCTGACGTATTGTTAAACTTTGATAGATCACACCATGTTTTCTTCGCAAATTGCAATAATTTGTTTTTTCGTTTTTCAATAGACTCTGTTGTCCATTTTTGTCCCACAAGAAATGAGGTTAATTCATTTTGGCATTTATAAGGTGCTAAAATAAAAAACTTGCTTGTTTTTGTTGCGACATTGCTCCTACCTTTACTTGAGTTTGCAGATTGAGGATCAATAGTTAAATTTCCAATTGAATGAAGATAATCGTTATTGAATTTTTTAGCCGAACCTACATTTATTGGCAATTTAGGGCTAACTACCCTTGATTGTTCCTCGCTATTTCTCTGAGCCACAATATGCTCAATTGTTAATGTTAACCGTGTATCTTTTTTCTCGTTAAGATCTTGATGTGACATTGGTGTTGCAACAGGTTGTTCATTATCTCTAAGATAGTTCTCGTATTTCCAAAAGAAATAATTTCTATCTTGTGAGGAATAAGTTGTAAAGAAATCTGATCTTGAGAGTTTATTTATGAAATCTTCGTCAGTTTTTACGCTTTTAATTAATTTAACAATTGTCCCTTCGAGATCATAGAAATCCCCCTTAAAGTTCTTTGCCATTTCATACCAGATAGATTGTGCTTTTGTAGTTTTATATTCAAGAATAGCATATACTCTAAAACTAAAAATCTCACACAATCGGCAGATCTTTTTAAATTGTGTCTTATCCGAAGTGCCATCTTTTCTATAACATTTCAAAAGCAATGGTAAAAAGTTTGCTACTCTACCAAGAGATATAATATCCTGGAATTCAAGATAATTTGATTTGAACATTTTTTTGATTGCACTAAATGACTGTTGAATATCAAGAGTATATTGGTCAATATAGTTTTGAAATGCTTCTTTGCTTCCTTCTTGAATGAAAGTGTCTGCTTTCTCCTTCATATGCTCCATGTAATGTTGATATCCTTTTTGCTTCCCTTTATTTGTCCATTCTTCGTAAGCAATAAAACAATACTGAAGAATCGCATTCTCATCTCTAATAAATTGTTCAATATCAGAAAAATCTCTATAAATAAACTTAAATCGTTCTTGAATTCTTTCAATAAGCTGCGCTGGTTCTGAAATGCCAACCGCTGCTTTATACATCAGGTAACTTTTCGTTTTTTCCAAGTTTGTAAGGGGCTTTCCTCTATCATTAGTTGTCTCAAATATCATAGCCGCCTCTTTTGAATTGTTGATTAAATACACCAGCACCTCGGTACTTAAAATCTTATCAATAAAAGACAATATCTGTTTTTCGGAACATGTTCTAAGATTGTCATCAAAACGTTTTTTTGCACTCAACAATTTCTTTTGAGAAGGAGTTTGCAATTCTACGATTGGGTTTCCATCTAGTATACACGAAGTAAAGAAGGAGTTATCTTCACTCTGTATACTCAGAATATACAATCCTTTGTTTTTTACAAATCGTGCCAATAAATCATCGGGGTTACAATCTTGCTGATCAAAATCTTTTAATCGAGAAATCAGACAATTCAAAAAAACAACCAAAGTTGTAAATCTCTGTTGCCCGTCTACAATTTCGTATTTTTCTTTGTTCCCTTCTTTTCCAATCTTCTGAAGCAGAATAGTTCCATAGTAATAATTTTCTGAAAAGTATTCAGTCTTAAAGTCCTCATAGAAATCAGTTATCTGCTTATCTTCCCATGCGTACCCACGCTGATAATTGGGTATATAGAAAAGGTTGCGCCCAGTGAAAATAGAGTCTAACGAAAGCCTTCCATTATCCATTTTTGTACTCCTTTGACATACTTTGAGTTTCTTTTTTCTGAATTCATATACGTTAGGTTGCTGAGCAGACGCTATATTCAGTATAAAAATCTTAACGTAACATCGCAAGTCGCTCTCTGCCTCCTTAATTGTACCATACTACATTCTGAAAAAGAACTAGTTTAAGGGCATATTTGGAGCTTTTTTAGGATTTGATTATAAGCTTTGCATAAGGCGTTTACCAAAGAATCAACACACGTTGTCCCCCGCTCCCAAAAATAGGCAAAACTCAGTGAAAAATTGTTGATTCCCCCGCCGGAATGCGTTAAAATTATACAGAATTTTGACGTTTTACGAATGCCGAAATGTTTAATTGGTTTCTTTAACGGACTAAAAAGGAGGAAAACACCAAAATGAAAAAGCTTTTATCCGTTGTGATAGTACTTGCCTTGACCGTGGCGCTGTTCGCTTTTGCGGCAGGCGCGGAGGACGATACCATCGAGGTCGATCTCGAGTACGCCACCGGCAATATTGACATTGAATACGACGACGGCAAGTTGATCTGCACCACCACCGGAAGCGATCCCTGGGTCTCCATCACTGTTGACGAGATCGACACTTCCGTGTACAAGTTCTTCACCGTCAGGTACAGCGCTACCGAGGAAGTCGGTTCCAACAACACCTACCTTCAGGACACCGAGGTCAACACCGGCTACTCCGGAACTGCCGGCACCTGGGCTCCCCATAGAATGAACGGCACCGCCGACGGCGCAGTTCACGAGGTGACCTACTCCATCGAGGACAACTTCCCGAAGATGGTCAACACTAAGCTCACCGGCGTTCGCTTCACCTGCTGCGGCGCTATGGACGGCGTATTCACCGTAGAGTCTCTTGTGTTCAGCAAGAACGCTCCCGGCGGAGTTTCCAGTGATCCCGAAGTTCAGACCGTCTGCTTCGACGTTGCCACCACTGAAGGCGACACGTTCAGCTTCCGCGGCTGGGTCGTCGTTGCCCATGACACCATCGCCGATCTCGGCTACCGCATCGACAACGAAGACGCAGTGTTCAGTTCTCTGAATGAGAGATCTGCCGAAGTCTCTGCGGTCATCGGATCCGATCCCGCCAAGACCAACGGCTTTATAGTCGAGCTCAACGCCGCGGATCTTTCCGCCGGCCAGCACACTGTTCACGTGGTCGTTAAGACCACTTCCGGCGCTATCCTTGACGTCAATCCCGAGGGCCAGGATGGCTTCGTGGTTACCGGCACCGCTGCCGAACCCGGAACGGTTCCTGCTACCGAGCCCGAGACCGCTCCCGCTACCGGCGATATGACCGTCGCTGTATTTGCGGCTGTGGCAGTCCTGGCAATGGGCGCCGCCGTGGTGTTCATGAAGAAGAGAGCTTTCTGATCTGATCGAGATCGATCGCCAACTTCTCCCAGTTGAATCAAAAAAGCCGGACGCAAAAGTCCGGCTTTATTTTTGTCTTCCTGGCGCGCGGCCTTCCCTGCGCGCGGTTCCGCGGGGTTCTGTTTCGTGATTTGTTTCGTGCCGTTACGCGCGATACCGTTACGCGCGATACCGTTACGCGCCCCTCCCGGCCGCGGCCGAGAAAACGAACTCGTTCATCCGTTCCCGGTCTTCCGCCGTGATGCCGCCGTGGGGCTGCCCGTCAAGCCGCATATAAGTCACGCTGCGCCCCGCCTGTTTCACCCGCTCTACGTATTGTTCAAGGCCCTCGACTGGGATGATCTCGTCAAGTTCATCTGCCGTGATCAGGTACGGGATATCGGGCAATTCATCAACTCTGCAGCTTGGCGATATCCGGCGGATCGCCTCCTCCAGAGGCATATCGTATGCGTTGACGGCGCTCACGAAAGTGCGAGGAAACGAGTCGATCTCGTCGAAACAATCGACAACGTCGTAGCACGGACAATGGGCCACGCAGGCGTTGACGCGGTGCCTCGAATCCATCGAATAGACCAGCGCCGATTGACCACCCATGCTGCCGCCCATGACCACAAGCCGGAAATCGTCCTCCGTCACCCAGCCGTACTTCCGCATAAACGCGTCCACCACGAGGTCAACGACCCTTACGGCGCCTTTGTTCATCCAGCTCCAGGGCCCCGGGAACGCGTACGCCACCACTATCCCCTTTTCGGCGCAATCCCGCGTGAACGGCGTGTCGTAGACGGTCAAGTTATCCATTGAACCGCCGAGACATGAGCCGCCTCCGAGGCCCGGGAATTCCAGCACCAGAGCCCTGACGGCAACGGCTCCCGCGATCAACGGTTCGTTCGTGCAGCAATAGCAGCGGAGCGTGTCCGGGTTGATGATTTTTTCGTCTTCGCGGCGGTATTTTTCATAGTCGGTCACATGGGTCATATGCATTCCTCTTTTCGGGATCTGTGATTTTATACGCGCTTGTTCACTCGAGCGCCCTGACTATTTTTACAATAACGTCAGAACTCAGATAATTGCGGTCCTTCGTATGGATGACTCGGTCGATATCGTCAATATCTTGCAGGACGTATTCGTTCTCCACCGGGCTGTTCCCCTGAAGCAAAATAACGTAACCTTTTATCCATACTCTCACGTCATGCGCTCTAAGATACCGGGCAAGAATGTCGATCTGTCTCTTTACCTGTTTGATGGGATTCCTGACGGGTTTCCAGTATATTTTGCCCGCATCGGTGACTTTATACTTCTGCCACTCAAACTCATCTTCTCTGCCGTGAATTTCGCCGCTGTAATTCTTTACTTCGATGATAAAGACCCCGAACCGGTTAACGACGACGTTGTCCATTTCGGCCTCTTTGCCTTCGAACTCGACGTTGACGTTGGTCAACAGATTGTCGTCTTCCCGCAGGACCGACGCGATCGCCCGCGAAGCGACCTTCTCGCCCTGGTTGCCCGCGAGCTTATACTCCGGCAAATACTCGGTGTCACAATATCCGTCTCGCCCGCGGCGGTCTCTGCCGTTATCAGTGCCGGATTTGTCCGAACAGCTGATGACAACGACGATCAATATCACCGTCAATATAATTGCGAGCACGATGTACAGCATTGCGGATCTCCTGTCAACATTTTCAACTTGCGAACGGCTTCGGATCGTGCGCGGCGTCGTTCTTGGAAAGCAGGTACAGGCAATACTGGTTCATACTGATTCCCTCTTCTTTTGCGTGCACGGACAATGACCTGTGCAGGCTCTTGGGCAGCCGAAGCTTGAATTGTCCGGAATACTCTGCGAGATCCGTATCATTCTCGGGCTCGGCGATCTCTATACCTTCCTCAAGCGCGGCTTCGAGCCAGGCCTTTTTGGCGTCTTCGGCGTTGGCAATAATGCCTTCCATCGTGTCGGAGCATGTGATGCATCCGGGCAGTTCCGGATAGCGCGCGCCGTAGCCTCCCTCTTCGGTGTCGGGGACGATCTCCAGACGGTAAGGAAGCGACAGATAATAGTCGAGTGTTTTATTATTTGTTTTGTTCATCGTGCTCTTCATTGTTATTCTCGCTCTCTATGGCGTCTTTGACCATTATTACGTAAATGCGTTTTATCGGTTCGTGTGCAGGGATCGTGATCGGCTGGCACCCAGGTTTTCGGAACGTTTTATGGCTGCTGCCGCTGCCAGGTCTGCTCATAGTATATCCGTATGCCTCGAGAACTTTTCGCAGTTCTTCAAAGCGCATATTTTTGTCTAATGACTTGATTTTTTGAAGGAGTTTGTCGAATTGAGACATACAGCCCTCCTGTTGTTTATATTATAAATGGTGTCACATATGGTGTCAAGTGTGTTTTGATAAAAAAGAGACTGCCTGAGTTCGTTAATGAAACTATCCAAGCTTTGTCGCTATGGTGTCTCGAATCAGCTCCTTCATAAAAAATCGAGGGAATCAACAGTTTCTGCCAATTCCCTCGAATCTTTTTTCTGTGTGGCGCTGTCTAAAAACAGTTCGTCTATTAAAAGTAGAGAATAAACAAAGTTTTATGTTTTATTCTCAAAACCTGTAAAGCCGTTCAAAATGTTCAGCCTTCAAGCACCTTGATGATCTCCTTCGCGATTATCCTGTGGCCCGCATATGAAGGATGCACGCCGTCCGCCGTCCAGACCTCAGGCGCGGCATTGACGGAAAGGTTGTAGAAAATGCCGTCCATCGGTATGTAGGCGTCCGCATACTTCAAAGCCAGTTTGCGAAGCGCGTGGATCTTCGGCTCCAGATCCGCTCTCCAGGCGTCCGTGACAACGCCGGTAGGAACGGCGAAAGGCTCGATGATTATCAGCGAGGCGCCCGCGTCCTTTGTCCGCTTCATAATGTTTTCGCAGTTGGCCGCATACTCCTCCACCGTGGTGGGATCGTTGCTGTCGAAGGCGCGCCAGGTATCGTTGATGCCGATGAGGATCGTTACGACCGTCGGTTTAAGGTCAAGCGTGTCCTCCTGCCATCTTGCCACCAGATCCTTGGAGCGGTTGCCCGAAATGCCTTTATTGTAGACCTTCATCGAAAGCTCCGGATAGAAGTTGTCGATATACTTGGCCACCATTCTCGAATATCCAACGCCCAGCTGCTCCGGGTCGCCGAAGCGCCCCGCGTCGGTAATGCTGTCTCCCTGGATGACCAGGACGCCGTCTTTACTTAACATAATTTTTTCCTCCCATTTTAGAGTGTGTCGATCATACTGCAACGTTGACAATATGGCGTATCATTCGGCAACGGTCTGCTCGGAATCGCTGAGCGCGAACATTATCAGGAACAGCGATTCGAAATCGGTCGAAGCGGTCCAGAAGCGGTAGTACATGCGTCCGGTGGGGACAACCAGTTTGTGCTGCGCTTCGTCGTCTTCGTGTACGTAAACGCTCGAGCTCTCGATGCGCGCGTACGCTTCGCCACCCCTGGTCACGTCGTATTTCGCATACGGGAATTTGCTGAACAGGCTGGTTTCGATGCGAAGGCCGCGCTCGTGAACGAGATCCCAGACGTTCTTGCCGTCGATCTTGAATCCGGACTTGTTGGAGAACAGTTCCTCATTGTACTCCGTTGTCATGGTATGTCCGACCTGGTGATCGGTCACGGTGCCGGTAGTGTGGTCGGTAAACTGGAACTCGCGCGCCCCGATCAACGCGTTCTTGAGCATTTTGCCCTCAAACAGCGGCTTGCGATCCGCATCCTCGATGAGGTAGCCCGGCCTGAGGGAATTGCCGTCCCAGCGGAAATAATACTCCGTGACGCCCTCGGCGGACTTGATCTGCTCGAGCTGCTTTTTGGCCTCGGCGGTGGCAACAGGCGCCTCGATATCGGTCTGCTTGCTCTTCTTAAAGGCCTTGACCGTCAGATAAACGCCCAGGGCAATGGCGATGACGCCGCCGGCAATAAGGGCGATCGGCAGGATCTTGCCGCTCTTGGTATTGGTGATTTTAGTGGGATCTTTGGCGTCGTAGAAGACTTTGATCGTGTCGTTCTTCTTGTACTGTTTGTCGATATTGGCAAATTCGCCGTTGGAGTATTTCTGCCCGTTCGCTTCATACTCGAACTTCACGGTGTACTGCTTCTGGCCGTTGTCGTCGGTGCCGGTCTCGACAGAGTCTTCCAGGACGGTGCCGGTGGTCTCGATGTAATCTCCGGAATTGAAGATGACCAGGATGATGCCGAATATCAGAAGGGCAATTCCAATGGGGATCAGGATCCTTGCAGGACCGGTGTTGCGCATGAGTCTGCTGAATTTGTTTTCAAAACTCATAGTTACGGTCTCCTTTGAATAGAAAGTGAGGGGCTCGCGCAGTGTGCTCGTGCGGATCAACGCTGATTCGCCCGGAAGCACGGTGGTTCGCGCCGATGCACGCCGATTCGCCCGGAAGCACGGTGGTTCGCGCCGATGCACGCCGATTCGCACGGATGCGCGGTGGTTCGCGCCGATGCACGCCGATTCGCACGGATGCGCGGTGGTTCGCGCCGATGCACGCCAATCGCACGGATACACGCCGGTTCGCACGAAACCACACAGATCCCACGGATCCGCGCGGAGAACAATATGTCCGGCAGCGCAAGTTTTCCCGACATCATTTTTACCACAAACCGGGGGCCGGAGTCAATGCCGAGCTTGAACGTATCAATGAAAACGTTGGCGACGCCGTCGTTGCCGCTTTGTTGCCCATTTCAGGCTTTCGAAATAATTTGAAGTTAAGTAAAACGCCTTAATTTTAACAATTTTACTTACATTGTCGCTCATTTGACCGGTCAGGCGCTGTCTCCTGGTCAAAATTGTCCGTCATTTTGGGCAAGATATCGGCGCAAATCAGTTAAAAATCGGACGGCAGACGCGCATCCTTTGCGAAATTGCCACCTCGGCAAGTGAAAGGACAATATACATAAAGCCGCGTTGCCCGGTCTAAATCATCACCTTGATAAAATGAACGATTTTGGCGGACAGACAGAGCACAAGTTAAGTAAAAGCATAGAAAAATATGTTGTTTTGCTTAACTTTCATTTTTCAAAAATGCGTGGGCAGAGCAGGCCGGCTAAAATGAGCAAACAGGGAGACGATCGTCAGCGGCCAGGCAACTTTTTTAAGAAAAAAACAGTTTGATTTATACAACCGACTGATATATACTAAATAAGTAACAGTGGCGGCATATGCTGCCGAACGATTTTACAGGAGGAAAAAACATGAAAAAATTACTTGTTGCAATTGTCGCAGTCGCAATGCTTGCCACGATGTTTGCAGTAGTATCCAATGCCAACGGCGGTCTGTGCGTTGACGGTGCGTATCTGACGAACGATCCGGACGGCGTTGCCGCAAAGCAGAATCCCTGGATCGCTGCCGAAGGCGAGAAGGACTGCACCGGCCTCACTGCCGGAGGCGATATCGGAAACATCTACAACCTGGGTTATTCTCACTTCCATCTCCAGGGATGGTGGGGAGACCAGGATGAACTTCTGGACTTCGGTTATCAGATCAATGACGGCGAGATCACCTGGGGCGCTCTTATTGAAAATCCCGGACTTGCCGAGGCTGCAGGCTGGCCTTACTGTGCCCGCTACAACCTGACCCTTCCTCTGGAGAGCGGAACCGTTGCGCTGAAGCTCTACAAGAAGACTCCGGCCGGCGAATCTGTTTTCCACACGATCAACTACGTGAACGAAGAGTCCAACGAAGTCGTCTATGAGCTCAAGGCCATTTCCGGCAACGACGGAGATCCCGGACATGCCGTATGGCTCAACGAAGACGGCGAATATTGCGGAGTCAAATTCACGACCACCGACGCTATCGACGGCATCGACCTCTACTTCTGGGCGTCCAACGGCGGTAACGGCGCTCTTGGAACCTTCAAAGGCGAGATCTACAAATTCGACACCAATATCGATAATACGCTCAGCAAAGAGCCCATCGCTACCAAGACCCACTCCTGGGAAGGCGACAACAGGCCCGGCTTCAACTGGCATTTCGACGAGCCCCTTGAAAAAGGAACGTACATTTTCAAACTCACGATCATTGGCGATACCGCTACCGGTGTTAGCCAGGAAACTGCATACGTAGTATTCCCCGCTGTCAACGGCGAGATCGACGAGACCAAGTACGAATACATCAACACCAACGTTAAGTTCAACTTCGGCATTTTCGGCGACAACAGGATCAGCAATGACGAATTCTACGCCGTCAATCCCGAAGAGGGCACCGTTCCCGCTACCCAGCCCGGTACCCAGGAGACCCAGCCTCAGACCGGCGACGCTACCGTGGCAATGTTCGTTGCCATCGCCGTACTCGCTATGGGCGCTGCCGTCGTATTCATGAAGAAGAAAGCTTTCTGATCTGATCGAACCAGATCGAACAGCTTACAGCTGAAAACAAGCAAAGCCGGACCTTAGCGCCCGGCTTTGTTTTTGTTTGGTCATTAAGAGCTGAAAACTTACGGTTCGTATGGAAGCCATGAAACGTAAGCGCAGCCATCCTTGCCCGCGGAATAATAATCAACGAGCCGGATCGGCTTCCCTTCCGAAGAAACGGCCATTAGATCGACGATGCTTCTTCCTTCGAAAGGGGTCGATTCAGCCAGGTCGGATAATCTAAAGCGAGTCTCCGGCCCCGCCTCCCCTTCCATACGCAGCGCCAGAAGCACCGGTCCGGTGTAAACGGAGACTTTATTGCCCAGCCTGGCTTTATCCGCGATCCAGAAACGAGGCGCCATATCCAGCGAAAGCTCCACCACGTCGCCCGGGGCCCAGGTCCGGTGGATCACGAAATAATTGCCGCATCTGACCTCTCCCGGAGCCGCTTGGATGCCGTTGACCGCCAATGCACTGTTGTTCGACCAGCACGGGATGCGGATATACAGTTTGAACGCTTCGGGCCTGTCCGGGGTCAACGTGATCTTCACGTTCCCGTCTTTCGGGTACGCGGTCTCCTCTCTGATCGACAATCCGTTGCCCGTGCCTGTAAACGTATCCAGTTCGCACTCGCCGTAATAGTTGAGATAAACGCCGTCTGCGCCCGTAAGCGCCGCCCACTCCACGACCTGGGTCAAGCCTCTGTTGCCGTTGGCCTGGCAGCATGACATATCCCTGCCGCCTTCAAAAGAGTGGCCTTCCAGCGTGATCCTTGCCGCCTCCCGCGCCCCGTCGGAAGGGTTGAAATATGTGAAATTCCGTTCGCCTTCCAGCAGCGAACCAAGCGTCGCGTTGAAGAAGGAAAGCTCAAGTTCATCTGCAACGTACGAGTCTTTCGATATCTTAAGATAGTCCGTTGAAAACGCCATCCAGGCCACCGTATTGCAGGTCTCGGTGCCGTCTCCGTACAGATCGTCCGTGGCGCCCTCGCCCGTGCCGAAACTGCCTGTATTATGCCTGTCGGACCTGACCATGCCGCGCCAGAGCAGCTCGAGGCCGGTCCTGTATTCCTCATTCCCTGTGGCCCTGTACAGCGCCGCCAGCGTCTCCAGCGAATAGATGCCTTCCCAGCGTGGCTGGCCCGATCCGGCAAAAGTTTTGCCCTCCATCGCGGCTTTCAGCCAGCCGCAGCACAGCGTCTTCTTGGTATAAAAATCGAGGTATTCAACGTTCCAGTCAACGGCAACGATCTTCTCGGCGGCTTCCAGATATTTCCCGTCCCCCGTCTCTTCGTACAGCAGGGCAAAAGCGTGTCCGACGGCAAGGTTGCATTCCGCCCATTTCTGCGCGGCGATGCTGATCCCGCCGTCAATAAAATATTTATAAACGCAGTCCGCCGCCCTTACCGCCACGTCAATAGCGTCCCGGCTGTCTGTCACCTGATACCATCTAAGAAGTCCGTAAATACAATGATAATGGCCCCAGGTATCCCACTTGCCCAAGGCGCCCGGATCCGCTTTAACGTCCTCGGCGAAACGCGCCTTTTCCGGCCAGGGGCCCAGACAACCGTCGTCCCGCTGCGCCTTTTTAAGCGCCTCCACGAACCGGTCTCCCGCGGCTTTCGTACGCTCGTCCCGGTGCAGCAGATAAGTCTGGGCAATGCCGGAAAGCAGCTTGCCGGGGAACTCTCCGTGCCACATAGTTTTGTTCAACGTATTGCCCTCGGGATCGTCGAACGCGCCGAACAGATTCGGATCGTCGGTCAATATCCGCTGCACCCAATTTACCTCGTTGGCCGTGAGGATCTCTCCCACCGCGCCGCCGGGGCGCATATTCGTAAGCTTGTTCCGGAGCGTTTCCAATTGTATCTCCCCTTTCGGCAAACGACGGGCCGGTGCAGACAGCCAGCGTCAATACGTGACCGGTATGATTATAAGCAGCGTGGCAAAATGCACTTCTTCACTGCCTATTGTAGCATAACCTCGTAGAAAAGAACACTTTCATATCCCGGCTTTTGCCGTTTGGAGCTACGCGGCGCTGTCTCAAATGGGGTGATTAACGAAATTTCGAGGGTTTTAGCGTTTTCCGACAATTCCCTCGAATCGTTATCCGACCGGCGCTGTCTGTGAAACGATATCTTTCATTCTTAACCACAGATGACTCAGGAAATGAGCATAAATGTCAGGGATTATGGCGTATTTTCTAATTTCCCTCGAAACACGCAAAGGTGCAGGCGACCGAGGCCGGTAAAATGAACATAAACGTCAGGGATTTTTGCGTTTTTCTTTATTTCCCTCGAAAAAGCGGAATCCGCCTTTACTCGAGACGAACATATGAGCACAAACAAAGAAACCTCAGAGCCTTAGTTCAGATCGAGGCATATTTGCCCCCACTCCGTCATGCATTGCCCTATGCCTGCGTAGCAAAAGGCTTGACCTTACCGTATACGTTTCGTGTATAATATAGTCACCATATAAAATCGACACGCGATCACCGCGCGGGAGGGACCGGAAATGAGCGAATCCACCGAATCGAAAAAAACGACAAGACCGTACAGATACTACGAAGCGCTGCCCCACTTCTCTGCCATGATGGGCGGACAGACGCCTGCGATGCATATGGATTGCCGCACGCTTTCTGAATACCAGATCTGGAAAGAAAAAGCCAGGGACAAACTCAGTTTGCTGCTGGGGCTTGACCGCATGGAGCGGTGCGCGCCGGATCCGGAGCTCATTTCGAGCGAACAAATGGACGGGTACACACGCGAAAAGTGGACGATCCGAACCGAGCCGGACGTCATTATGACATTCTACCGCCTCGTGCCCGACGGACTAGCCCCGGGCGAAAAGCGGCCTGCGATCATAGCCACCCACGGCCACGGAAGCTGCGGTAAAGAGGCGGTGGCGGGCAACGGGTTCTTCCCGGAACTTGCCGAATCTATAAAGAAGCACCAGTACGATTACGGCGTCCAGGCGGTGAAAAAAGGCGCAATAGTGTTCTGCCCCGACGCCCGGGGATTCGGCGAAAGGCGCGAGATCAATATGCAAAACGACAGCGCAGCCGCGCGGCTCAGCAGTTCGTGCTACTACCTCAACTTCATGGCGCTGCCGCTGGGTCAATGCGTTGCCGGAATGTGGGTGTGGGACCTGATGAGATTGACCGATTACGTCGAAAAGCAGCCGGACGTTGACGCGGAAAAGATCGGATGCATCGGCCTTTCGGGTGGCGGACTGCAGGTATTGTACTTCACGGCGCTGGAAGATCGCATCGTTTACGCAGCCTGCAGCGGATATTTCTACGGTTTCAGGCAGGCGCTGCTCGAACTGTACAACTGCTCCTGCAATTACATCCCTCATATGTGGGAGAATTTCGACGTGGGAGATATCGGATCGCTTATCGCGCCGCGCCCCTTCGTCATCGAGACCGGAGACGCCGATCCGCTGAACGGGTCCGGAGGCCTGGGCAACGTCATCCCCTACGTGGAGCAGGTCCGTTCCGCATACAGGCTGTTCGGCAACGAAGAGCTGCTCTGCCACGACATATTCGTGGGGCCGCATATGTGGCACGGTACCAGGTCAATGGAAGGCATCGACCGCTACCTGTTCGGCAGGGGCAATTGACCGCCGCTCGTACGATAATATGAACGCATAAAAATACAGCCTCGCCGATCGACAGACGAGGCTGTATTTTTCGCTTTATCCGCAATTCTAGACGTCATCCCATATCCAGCACGACTACCTTGAGCGTGGCTTCGAATCCCATATAGTGCGCGACGATCACGGTCTCGCCCACACCTTTCGGGGTGATCTGCCCGTTGGCCGAAACCGAAATGATCTCGGGATCCCAGCCGGAAAGTTCCACCTCCTGGCTCCAGTTGGCCAGCGCCGCAGGATAATCCTTCGAATTCGCGTCGGTGATGCTGGACTTGTTGCCCCATAGCATCAGATATTCGTTCCGCGCGCTCCTGGCGATGAACGCCGGCTGCTTGCGCTCCTTCCTGAAATAGAAGGTCACCGTGTCGACTTCGGGATAGAATTCCACAGGCGCCGAATTGTCCAGATATGCCGGGACCACCGCGATCTCGCACACAAGGTCGTTGTACTTGACGTAGAGCCTCTCCACGCTGTCGGAAAGCAGCTTGACCGAGTGCTTTTTCGCGTCGACGCTGAGCTTAGTCTCGTCATAGATATATTCAAGTTTATTGTAATCCTCGGTTTTAAACTCGTACCGGCCGCCGGCTTTGGTCAACGCCGCGATGGTGATCGGGTAGGACTTCGACTTGTCCTTGACCTCCACGTTCCTCGAACCGGAGTACTCCGCTCTGATCTGCGACACGTCGGGCGTATGCTCTTTGTCAAGATTCTTGTTGCCGTTGGCGTTGCTGGAAATAACGTTCTCGGGATGGGCGTAATTGTCCGTGCCCACGAAAACGATGGGCGTCAATCTGGTCGGCCAGTTGCCCCAGTCGAAGCCCGCAGGCTGGTAGGCGTAGCCTATATATTGCTGCGTGTTGAAGATGTCGATGTGCCCCAGCGCGTCGCCGGTGATGCCCATATTGTGTATGTTCGTCTGGATCAACGAATCCTTCCTGGAATGGCTCAGGACCGACTCCTCCCTGAAGAACAGGCCGTCAAAGGACGTCATAATATGGACGTAGCATTTGTCGCTGAAACGGGAGGCCGTGGCAACGGAAAGGAAGCAGTTGTACGCGTCAACGAATTTGACGTCGCAGCTGTCCTCGGCACTGTCGTGCTTGTACATGATACCGCGGTACTTCATCGTGGCGGGCCAGTTGGGGTCCTTCGCGTCAGCGGTGTAGACCTTCGTAAAGTCGCCCATACTGTCGTTGCAGGAACAGTAAACATAGAGCGTATCTCCTACCACGACCATAGAGCCTTCGCCGCAGCCCCATTTCGCCTTCTGGCCGTCGTACGTGACGATGGCCTTCGGGTCGCCGTAGCCCCAGCCGGAGCCGGTCCATTTTTCCACGAAAGCGCCCTGAGGCGTCTTGCTCCTGGCCACGAAAAGGTTGTTGTCAAGCCCGTCGTGCCACAGTATCGTCGTATACGTCGCGTAATAGTATTCCCCTATCTTGATGACGCCCGGGTCGCAGGACCAGTTCCAGTCCTCCGCTGCGGAAGTCGGTCTGACGGCGCCCGTGTCCTGGGTCCAGGTGATGCCGCCGTCGTAGGAGCGCCTGTACTTTCCCCAGTCGATCTCGCCGCTCACGCCGGAGTTCGAAGCGGTCCACATATCGATGGTGCCGTCCTCGTTAATGATCATAGAAGGTCCGTACCTGTAGCCGCCGCCCGGATAGACGATCCAGCCTTCGTTGGCGCACTTGAATATCGCCTCGTTCTCGGGCACCTTGTTCTTGATGTACGCGGTCTCCAGGACGTAACCGTCGCCCCGCGGGACCGTATAGAGCTCGCCGCCTTTTCTGATGCACTGGACGATCTTCATCCGCATAGCGTTGGAAACGACCTGGGCGTATTCGGCGTAGGTGACCGTCTGGCTGTTCTTTTTGGCGAGGTCTATGTAGTTGGAAAGGCCGGTCTCGGCAGCGAGTTTTGCGACTCCAAATGAATCTGCGTACTCCCTGTAGCCCAGGGCGTAAAGCGTGCCGCGCAGCACTTCTCCGTAAGTTACAGGCTCTTCCGGCTTGAACAGACCGTCAACGGGCTTCAGCATATATCCCTGGTTCACCGCGATCTCCGCGTGCACCATATCGTCGGAAAATTGATATACGTCCGTGTAGTTGTTGGCGCAGATATAGTTTTTCTCCTGGGCAGCGAATCCGGACCAGTATATAACGTCGTAGGCGAACTCTTTTCTCAACACGTTGGCCGAGGGATCGGCAGAAGTGTTTTTAATGAGCTTGTCCTTGGATAGCCTCGTCAATATCGCCGCTCCGTCTCCGTCGTCGGGAAGCGGGTCGTCGGAGGTGTTCATGCCCGAGAGGTCTTCGTCGGGGATCTCTATAGGCGTAGGCTCGGTCACAGAAGGCTCGGTGGCATCCGGAGCGGCAGTTTCGTCATCCGGGATCACCGGGTCCGGTTTAACGTTGTTGCAGCCGGCAAAGCAGGCGACGGTCATTATCACCGTCAATGCTAAGGCGATCATGGATCTGGCAGACATATTGGTATCTCCTTCCGGTCGTGTATTCTCCGCGTATTCTCCGCGTATTAAGTGGGAGTTCGTGGTATTACGGTTAAAACAAACTTGTCATCCGTTCGTATTGGTCAATATGCTCTCGTTGAGGTCGTCCTCGGGCGTGCGCTCAGGCGTGAAAATCACGGGATGCAGCAGGTATTCGAAAAGATCCGGGTCAATGCGCGCCTTCGCCTTCTTGACGTATTCCTCTTCCGCCTCGGTATCCATCGCCATAAAAGCGTAATATGCAGGTTTCGGCTTCCCGATATGGCCCGGCGCGTCCGGATCGTATTTTATGAGGCCCAGATTCAGTCCGAACTCTCCCGGGTTGTCAATGCTGCTGTGGTGCGTGAACATATCCACCGTTTTCATATCACGCGCTTTCATATACGCCAGCACCACGCCGGCTTCTCCGTTGCGCTGGAAATGCCCCTCCAGCGGCCCGGTCACCGTATTGAAGCCCTGCTCGCTGAAAATGATCCTGCGCGGCTCCCCTTTGTACAAAAACAGTTCCTGGGCAAGGAACGCCTCCAGCACTTCCATGTTCTTAAATGTGATATGCGGGGTGTTGAAGGTGAAATTGGCGGCCCTGTCGTTCCAGAAATCGGGGTAGAACAGATTCTCGGGGTACGGATGGTACGCGACGCCCCAATCAAAATCGCCCTCGGTGCGGGATCTTACGGCCAGTTCCGTAACGCACTTTTTAGCCGTATAGAACCGGAGGCTGGAGCCCGGAGTTGCCACGCTCCAGTTGTTGGTGAGAGAGATGTATACGCGGAAGGAAGAGTAATGGGTGCGGCCGATCTGCCACGCCAGACGCATTGCCTCCGAATACTCGGAGATATAATCTTCGCAGGTCATATCGCCGGCGTTGCCCCAGATGCCCTGCTGGTCGATCTCGTTGCCGATGACCGCTCCGATCACCCTGCCGTATTTTCCGTCGGCACGGGTATAGCGGCTGAACAGGAAGTCAAGGAACGCGGCGTAGCATTCCAGCCCTTCTTCCGTGCGGAGATTGAACGCGCTGATAAGAGCGTTGGGTTCCTCAGCGTCGTATGCGGGATGGAGGCACACGTCCAGCAGCGCTTTCTCGTGCTTTGAGCCGAAAGACCTGGAGGAATTCAGCAATATCAGGGTGCAATATTCGTACGCGCGCATATATTCGTCGAAATGCTCTATGGCGTCGCGGCGGAAATAATACGTCTTCCCTTCGCGGTCGAAGGGGATCGTGTTCTCGTCGGGGATCATGGTCATTATACCCGGAAGGCTGATATCCGGCCTGCCCTGCTCGACTTTCATCAGCGCCTGGATCTCAGGAGACGTGTTCATGGCTTTTATCGAGCGGAATTTCGGGAAAGGCGCAACGGTTTCGGCCACGTCCGGGGCGATCTCGGAAACGTACCTGTCCCCTTTTATCCGGGCGCCGTCAACGTATACCGCGTACCTGGAAAACATCCTGTCGTGCACGCCGTTGTCGGAAAACCGGGGCAACGTAAATCTCCCGTTTTCCGCCTCGATCCGGAAGGTGGAAATGACCCGCGGCTCATCGCCGAAGGTAGGCGCGGATTCCTCCACGGTCAATACGGCACTGCGCGGATTCCCGGTACCGTCGTCCGGGCAAAGTTCGAAAATGATATCGTTCCTGTCCGCAGATATCTTGCTGATCCTCATCGTCTAAAACCTCCTGGAATTATGTCGCTATAATTATCCTCGAAAAGTGAAAGAAATTCAATATCGTTCTGAGATTTTAGTATTGTCAAGGCGCAGTTTGGACGTTCCTCTTTAGATCGGACCGGCCAGCTGTTCCAAGGCCGTTTCCGCGGCCTCAGAGGCGTCGATGCGCGCGGAGGTATCCGTGACCCTGCCGCAACACAAAAAACGCTTTCCAGGGCATTCTAAGGGCTTCCAGAGCATAAGGAAACGGCCACGACCGTTGCTTTCAGCGATCGTGGCCGTGACCGCAAAAAAAGCCTGAAAAAGCTGTTGCAATACTTTTGGTTGTATGGCACGGTGTCAATGGAATCCAGGCGAGGCAGCTGCCTTTGAGGCATGAAAAAACAGCCCCACCGCTTTGAATGATGAGGCTGTCTTCCGGGATAATTTATTCGGGTATGTAATTCGGATTCGGAGCGACAGTCCCGGCAGCAGCGTGGTTTGCCTCAAGTTCCTTCGCGCTCAGCACTCTGTCGTAGATACGCAGCGAGACTACGTGAGCATTGTACGATCTGCTTGCATCGGGATGACCGATAAAGAAGTTGCCCGCCATATTTGTCGACGAACCTGCACCTCTGTCGGCAATGTATTCACCGTTAAAATACAGCTCAGTCACGTCGTCGGAGCTGAACGTTACGGCTATGGTGACAGTGCCGTCGGTAAGGAGTTCCCTGGCGTTGCCCATGTTCGGCCGCTGACCTACGGCGTTGTTGCACTTGAATTCAAGTTCGTCAGTTCCAAGCCTGAAGAACAGAGCGAAATTGTCGTTGCCGTCGCTGTTGAGGAACGTAGCATAGTCGTAGCCGGTCGCCTCAAAATCTTTGATCGTATACTCTACCGTATACTCTTCGCCGTTGATCAGTTCTGCGATCGCTTCGGGCAGGATGATCTTCTGGGCGCTGATATAAAGGCCTTCTTCCGTCCACTTGAGGGTCTCACCGAGCTCAAGATCAACGATATCGTTGCCGTTTCCGGAGAGGTCTTTCCACACTGTCGCTGTGGTATCGAGCCCGTCTTCGGTATTGTACTTGCCCTCGTATAACGCGAAGAGTCCCTTGGTTGTGTAAGGAATGATATACTTTTTATCGTTCTGCGGCTCTTCCGTTGGCGCCGGGGTAGGTTCAGCGGTAGGCTTTTCAGTTGGTTTTTCAGTGGGTTTTTCCGTCGGTTTATCCGTCACGACCGGTTCGTCGGTGACAACTGCCGCCTCTGTGGGTCCGGCTTCTTCCTGGTTTTGCTTTGCACATGCGGCAAGGGCAATGCATAGTACGAGTACGGCCAGCGCGGTCAATAATGCCAGTTTTCGTTTGTTCATATTAATACCTCCCTGGATCTAACGTCTCCGTTCTTGAATAACACAACCCATTATATAATCGACCGGTCAATTTATCAAGATGTGAACGGTCATATTTAGACAGGCATAACTGCTTGCAACTTGCCGCTAATCCACGTACACCGCCAGCACAACGTCGATCAGCAGATTGCCCGCTTCTTTACCATAAGAGGACAAGCCCTTGACGTCGTCGCCCAACTTGTCCGGATCGTACGACCCGAATATGCGGACAGTTGCTTTGCCCGGCATAAGCGCCGTGGCAATGAAGCACGCCTCCAATCCGGGAGCTTCATCCTTGTTTAGCATTTCAAACCGCACAGAGTCCGATTCTTCGAATTCTATCGAAAGTGCGTAAGATCCTTCGGGCAGCGGCTCACTGCGAGACCACACTACCGGTATTCTAAGCGCCTCTCCCGGTTTCAAGTGAACGTCGCGATATGTTGTAATGTTATACGCTTTATCACTTGTTTCATTTTGGAACAGGTAATAACCGGCTGATCTGACGTCTTTCCCGGGTACGGGCGGGATCTGCGACGGATCCGCATCTGCGGGATATGGCTCTGTTTCAGGCCAGGTAAAGACGGCATCGAGGCGATCGATGAAATTGCCCCCGCTTATCTTCCAGATACCGCCGATCCGTTCGAATTCAAAATCCAGCGTCAGAAGACCGTCGTCGATCGATCTTACGTTCCGAGAAGAATACGAAGCAACATCCCAGCCGCTCAGCCTCACTGTTGCCCGTGTATCAGACGCGCTCAGAACTTCCAGGACAAATCTATCGGTCACATAACTGCCGAACAGGTGCCTGTAGTCACCATAATTCGTCCATGCATAAACCGCCTTGTCGGTGAACAGCAGGTAATTACCACCGTTCAGTATCCGGTCCGCCAGCGGTTCCGTCAAAAACCGGTCGGCATAGTCGTGCCAAATTTGCGGATCAGCCATTATCCCCTCGATGCGGTCAAACTGCCTGGCGCCGCGGTACACATGCTCCGGTTCTGATAAAACCGATTCTTTAAATTCAAATATGGATTCCTCCAAAAGCCCTTCGGTGTCAACGCGGGTCCACATATACAGATCGCACACCACGGTCTCAATGATGCGCCGGGCGTTGTCAACGCTGAATTCTTTCGCTTCGAAGCCGGTCGCATATTCACGAAGCGCCGCATCTGCGGCATCCATTGACGCCAGTTTCCAGCCGTTGTCCCACTTAAACGACACTTTTATAATTATATCCCGATCTTTAGCAGCGTGCTCGTACATATACATTGCTTTTGTGATCAGCCATCCGGTCCCGGCCTGCTCGTCAAGCACGAGGCTGTCCAGATCCTCTTCGGACAATCTGAAATTGCGATAATAATTTATCTGACCTCCTTGCGGGTAGAAATAATACGTCCTGCCGTTTTCAAGCGTCCTGTATTTGCTGTAAAACGTCTCGTTTCTGTTCAGATATTCGGCTATTTTCGGCAGAAACGTCGCATTCACCAGCGCCCTGACTCCGGCTTCGTCGTAACCCTCCATAACCGGGCGAACAAACCTGACAGTCGGCTCGTCAGGCAAAAGCCTTGTAAATGAATTGGCCAGAGAAGCCGTCAGGCTGCCGT
>JAEEGI010001735.1_pt1 | contig 54008 bp, 51 predicted proteins | sample 8958751 | NCBI WGS metagenome assembly JAEEGI01 (sample SAMN16246545, study PRJNA631951) | gut metagenome | biome: gut microbiome; feature: rumen; material: KS-attached | host: Bos | place: Iran: Karaj | collected 2018-10
TGGAGGGAATTCGAAAGGAGTTCCGCGGCAGCATCTCGCATCTCGTGATGCACGCGGTCAACAATCGCGTGGACGCCTATATGGAGCTGTTCCTGCGTCACCCGCTCTCGATCCGACGTTACTACAGACAGTTCGATTATTGAGCCTCACAATCAAAAGGGGCTGTTGCAAATGCAAGAAGATTGCAGTGCAACAGCCTCTTCTTTGCATGGGCCCTTCACTGTATTGTAGTTAGGAACTGCCTTGTTTCGATCATCTCATCCAAGTGCTCATTCAGGGCATAAACCGCCTGATCTTCTTTGAACTTGGTTAGGTGGGTATAGATGGAAACTCTGATCTGCCCGATGTCCTGCAGCGGATCATAGTGGCACATGAACTCGGACACTCACAACTGCACGCGAAAGGCGGCGTTCACGCGTTTTGTGACGCACCAAAAAGCTTGACAAAACAGGGGGTTTTGGTATAATGAATACGGTTCAGAAATGAATACAGATGCGTATAAAAATGCACTCCTGGAACGCGAAATTCATGCCGATGCGTTCCAATGGAGTCTATTTTTTTGTAATTGTAGTCAAAATGTAGTCAAATCGTGATTTGGCGGCGATAATGGAACATAGAGGAGGTTGTACTGTTATGTTCAACGAATTTGATTTGTATCGTGCGAAAAAAGTCATCCGGGAACTAGCAAACGCAAAGGGAATAGAAGAAAAAGAAATGCGTGCTGAAATGGAAATGGCGATTGAAGCAGGTTATTCTAATCCAGATCCAGTCATAAGAATGAGTTGGGAATCATCGCCGTTTATGGGAAGGAGACCATCTCCAGAGGAGTTTATCCTGTGGTGTACAGCGCAGATAAGGGACCATGAAAATGGTCAATAATACACCATCTGTTCAATGAGTTTCTAAAAAAATGTAGTAAAATGTAGTAAATCCCTGTTCTCCAACCGAAAAACCGCAAGAAGAGCACTGCATATGGCAATCGTTTATGCGTTTTTACTCTAGGTATTTTTCCTCGTGTGTAGTAAAGCTGAAAGAGAAGAGAGCAAAAAGAAAAGTCCCGAAAACATAGTGTTTTCGGGACTTTTGGCGTCCCCGGCGCGATTCGAACGCGCGGCGTTCCGCTTAGGAGTTGTATTCCGACGATCCGTAAATTTTGCCCTAAAACACTGAAAAGTGCCTATTTTAGGGCACTTTTTGCAATTCCATACACCCTCATTTTAGTCCGTATAGTCCACAAAAAGCCCATTTCGTCCACCCGAAAGTTAGTCAAAAGTTAGTCAAAAAGTTAGTCAGATTCATTATTGCATGGTTCCGCTGATAAATCACTCTTTAGAAAGAGTTGATTTCAAAAACAAATGATAGTCGGATGAAAACAAGGAAACCACAATAAGTTATAAACGGCATTAATATATTATTTCTGCAATGGTTTATTATCGCTATAGTGGTGTTTCATATTTTAGTCGAATGAAATGGACAATAGAAGGAGGCTGTGAATAGTATGGAGTATGAGAAAGCTCAAATAATCGTTAGTTGTATATCTCTGTTTTTTGCATTTGCAGGTGGATGCTTTGCCTTGTGGCAATGGCATAAAAGACTGGTTTACAAAAGAATTGAAATACTGAATACACTAATCAAAGATGTAAGAGAGAACGAGAGTATTGCAGCAGTAATGGATTTAATCGATTGGGACAATATCGTCTATGATGGGACATTTCATTATAAAATAAAGAGTAAAACTGATACGTTGCCAGACGAGATTTTATTCCGCAAAATTGATCAAACACTCGCCGTATATAATTACATTTGTTATTTGAAGTGTGCTCATACAATTGGAAAGAAGGAGATGATGGTGTTTTCATATGAATTGCGTAGAATAGCAGATAATCAGCATATCTCTAATTACTTGTATTCTCTTTTTCACTGGAGCAAATCGCTGAACGTGAATATGTCATATAATTATCTTGTAGAATACTTATTGGATAATCAATACTTGAGAAAGGAGTTCTTAAACTTTGGTTGGGCAAACTTTTATTATTCGTGTTACCTCAAAGTACAAAACGGTGAACAGAAGCATATTTCGTGAAAACAGTAGAGCAGTGGTTTAGCGTTTATAATGATGCGATGAATTGACGGATAGAGAAAGTTTGTGAAAGGATTATTCTTTATTGAAATGCTAATCAAAGCTAGCCAGATTGAAATAATATATTATAATAATAATGGATAATTTCAGTTTTGTGGTGTTTTAATAATATGATCAAGCATTGGACAAGTTAGAATGAACTTTTGCCGAGAAACGGATTACGAACGGGATTTCTATTAGTATGACCAGTATTTATACTCGATTACTAATCAAAGCCCGGCATCATAAAATGATGATGTAGGAGAAGTAAATCAACAATTATTATGAATATAGGAAGGACTAAAAATGGCAATTATAATTAGGGAAGAAGAGCTAAAACGTTTTGTGCAAGAAGGTCGAATTATACAGAATGGAGATATTAGTGGTGCGGAAGGAATAAAATATGATTTCCATCTAGGCAACCGCTTTTTAAAGGCAGGATTCAATACGCCAAAAACATTTGAGGAGTTGGATGCTAAAGATGTTGCTATAGTTGAACCAGGAGAAGTCGTTTTTGTTATGACAGCGGAGCGTCTAGAGATTCCTTTTGACATGAGCGTCCAACTTCACCTAAAAAGAAAGTTGAGCCACGAAGGGATAAATCTTTTAGGTGGGACTTGCGTTGATCCAGGATATTCTGGATATTTGATATTTGGAATTCATAATGTTGCAGGATCAACATTTAAGCTGAAACCAGGAAGGAAGCTAGTTGGCGCCACATTCTATAGACTGTCGAAAGAAGAAGTAGTTGATGAACCGTCGCAGATTCCTGAATCAATTAAGGATTTTCCGGATGAACTTGTTGATTTAATCGAGACTTACCGACCGGTTAATCCCCAAGTCATCAATAGTAGATTAAACGATTTGCAAACGCGGTTAGATCAAGATAGGGATGGCTTGATTAAGAAAATAGAAGCTGTTAATGCAAACGTCGATTTGTTAGCGGAAAAAGTTGATGTCCGGTTTAAAGGAATTGAACAAAGGATAGAAACTCAGATTCAAGGAGTTAATGAAAGAATAATCGACAGAATATCTGACCTAGATAGTAAGATAACACCTATGAATGATGATATTTCTTCGATAAAGCATTCTTTCACAAGAGTTAAGATGTGGGGAAAAGTGATGGCTTGGATTCTTGGAATTGTCGCTGCAGTTATAGCTGGTCTAGCCACAGGTTTCTTTCAAAAGATCTTGCAGTCCTTTGGACAGTAACTGCCTTGGGTGAGAACCTATAAGAATTATATGGAATAGTATTTATCTAAATATAAAAAATCAGATTGATTCATGCATTAAAGTGAAAATAGCTAAAAGAATAATTGAGCGTCCCTTATAGCTTCTTCTCGTGAATGAACCATAACGCTATGCTACACAATAAGGAGCGTAGAGTTATGGAACATGAGAGCGAATTGAGACTGCTTGCGGATGCAATCCGGCAGGCAAGAATCGAAAAGAGAATCTCGCAGGAGAAGCTTGCGGAGATGCTGGACGTCTCGACAACGCATGTCAGACATATCGAAAGCGGACATCGAAAACCGTCCATCGAAAAGCTGGTTTCGCTGTGCCAGATCTTAGACATTTCCTTTGATCAGGTGGTGAAGGGCGAGCCTCGCCCGGTTTCGAACTCTGCGGAACGTATCTTGAATTGCGTAGAGAATGCGTTTTCAGAGGAAGAACGGAACCTGATTGCCGATCTGATCGAGGCGGCAGCGGACAAAAGAACAAACAAATAACAGACAGCGTACTGATCCAAAGGGTATTCTCTTAGGGTCAGTGCGCTTTTTGTTCGACAAAGAAAGACAAAGCTCGACAAACATTTTATAATTTGTCAATGGACTTTTCGTGAACTGACGGTGTTTTCTATAGTAGGTTCATGAAAGATCCAGAAGGGAATCCACATGGCAAGCTCGATCATGAACTTTATTGAGGAGAACTATCAGAGTCTCCTCTGGTTTGCTGTTCGCATGACGGGGAACTGGGCGGACGGAGAGGACGTTCTGCAGACAGTTGCAACGAAGATCTGTCTGAAGCAGGACGAACTCAAGGACATCGCGCATTGCAAATCCTACCTGATGGTTTGCATCCGCAATGCGACGATCAACCAACGGCGCACGAAAGCGAGGCAAAGAGTGGCTGACGAGAGCTATGAAAAACTGAAAGACACCTTTTCCGATCCCGCAATCAAACAGGAATACGAGCTTGTGGAGTGGATAGAGGCGCTGGATCATCATCTGGAGTATTATGATGAGCAATCCCGTAAGGCGTTCATTGCTTACTATGTGGATCAGGTTCCGTTGGAGGAAGTCGCCGCTTCATTAGGACTTACCAAGCGGCAGACGACAAAGAAGTTTGAGAGCATGCGCAATTATCTAAAGCATCACCATAAGCATCTGTTTGTGCAGTTGAGCGTTTTGTTATCAATGTAAGAAAGGAACATTGCCGATGAAAATGACAAGACTGGAATGGCGTTACCTGCAGCGAATTGCGCTGGATCATCCATACTTTGACACGCACAAGCTCCCTTTGACCGAAAAGGAAGCAAAAGCGATTGTTGAAGCAAATATCACGATGACCGGCAGGGAATTCGTCGATTCCATCTATGCAAAGCTCGGCATGACCCGTTCGGAGGAAGAAAAGAAACGCTTTGCGTGGCTGCACAATATAGGGGAACTGTTCACCGTGCCACCGATCCGCAAGATCGCAATCGCGGTTCTTGTTGTCGTGTTGATGACCGTATTTTTCGCAGCGACGCCGACCGGCCGCGCGATCGCAGAGAGTGTAATTCACTATATCGCAACGTTGTTCGAGGATGGCAGTCTTGTCGTGAATCAGAGCGATAATGAAACAATATTGTATCTAATAGATAATGAAAAAGAAACGAACGACAGTGAAATACAAGAGGATAACGCTTACTTTGTGTATGTAGATTCTTTTGAGGAGTTTTCAAATGCTACGGGAAAAGTACCGTATGTTTTACCATTACCATACAGTTGCTTGTATTATGAACATGACGAATTGATTGACTACTTGGCTTTATATGCATCATACGATTCGCCAAATGGCCAGATTATCACATATCAGGTTTGGGATGTTGATGATTCGTTTACTACTACATTGACTGGGTTTACATCATGTGATGCAGATGAGTCGATCTTTTATTCCGTTGAAGATAGCGGATATATTTATTGCAAAAAGATCTGCATAGACTCTTATTTAGCGGTTACTTCAAAGGGAAACTATACGATAGACAACATTATTGAAATGCTTAAAGATAGATAATTATAGGGCTGCTAAGAGAGTCTGGGATTTGCCATTACATTGCATTTCTACACATAGGGCCTATATGAAGCAATAGTTTTACTCTGCTTCATATAATTATTCAATAGACCTTTAGCAACCCTATTACTTTAGATACTATATGTCTTTTCGACAGTATGTGTTGCACCATCTGCTGTATAAGTGAGCCGTAGATGATATGTGCCGGAAGCGAGTGTAACGTCTTTACCTAAACTAATCAATATGTTTGAGGATATTGTATAGATAGAAGCAATTTGATTGTATGATGCATCATATAATGTCAGACATACATATACAGACACTTGTGTCGGGTTGTTAATCTTTGCCCACATCCTGTAAGTCGATCCGGAGATGTGCTTTAAACCAAATGAAGCTGTTATCATGGCTCTTTCCGATGGTGTTCTCGCTTTACTATCCGCAAACGTTGGCACAGTTACCATCATGCACATCAAGAGTGCAAGCGCGATACATAGTACTTTCTTTTTCATAAGAACCTCCAAAAATGTATTTGGGTTACCCCAAATATGAAAAGACACCGCAAGTCCAATAAAAGTCCATTCATGCGAAAAACAATTTGAAAAAAAATAATCAACTATGTATTGACGTGGCTGATCTCAAACTATGCCACTCGAAAATAGACTTTTGGCAAGTTTTATGATTATTTGCCGAAAGTCTATATTGTTTTTTTATAAAGAAGGATATAATGCCCGTAGATGATCGGCAAGACTATTATTGACTTGCCAAAAGTTTGGAGGTGACAGCGATGAAAGCGACAATAAGCACATTCTTATTGAATCATCCGTCGTTTACAACGAGTGAGCTTGAAAACGCGTTGCGCACACTAAAAGGAAGCATTGCAAGATCAACGGTGCACAAGATACTGAAGCAACTTTGTTCTTCGGGGGAGATCGTTCGCACAAAGAGAGGGAAATATGCTGTTTCAGGCAAAAAAGAGTATTACTATGAACTGTCTGATACTGCAAAGATTATTTCCACACAAATCCATGAAGCGTATCCGCTGGTTGATTTTCAAATATGGGAACTGTATCAGATGAATGAGTTTGTCAATCATTTGATGGCAAAAAACACCATTTTTGTGGAAGTGGAGAATATGCTTGATGAAAGCATATTCGATCTGCTTTTTGAACAATACCCTCATGTGCTGCACAACCCAAGTTTGGAGCAGTATTACAAATACGCCGGAGAGGAAACAATCATCGTTCGAAATTTGATATCGGAAGCTCCTCCTTCCATAGGTGAATTCAAACAGGCGTCTCTTGAAAAAATGCTGGTCGATCTGTTTGGAAGAGGGATCTCCGGTTCTCTTATATCCAGGTCGGAGTATCAAGCAATATATGAAGATGCCTTTAAGAAGTATAATATCAATCAGGCAAAATTGTTCCGATATGCACGTCGCAGAGGAATTGAGAAAACCATTATGGATTTCATTCGTGAGACCACTAACATTATACTGGAGGCAGGCAAATAATCGGCAAAGAAACATAAGAGCCGGTACTATTCACAGCAACTAATCGAAGTGAGAGTCTGTTTGGTAGAGATATCATGGGGATCTTAAATGAGTTAAAGCGCATCTGAATTGGATTTGAAGAGGTAGTATGAGTATCACCAATGATAGTGCGTCATGGCCTTCACTGTCACATGAGCAAAAGAATCACCAACTGTTTCTGACTCAAAAAGGAACTCCTGGCCAATTTCTTAAAACCGGAGCCATTTTCCAAGCGCAGCATGGCAAGAGCCTTCACGATCTGATCAAAAAGAGGGGAGAAACAGAGGAACAACAGGAAAGAAAATAATGTGACTAAAGCTTTAGATAGAGGATGCCTATCGAGTTATAGTAGTTAAAATGGTCTCCAAAAGAAGTCTATCGGCGATTAGTGACAGCTTTGGTGACAACTTCAGTGACAGAATGCATACTATAGAGTCTTTATTAGATAAAAGACGAGAAAACAAATTAGTGTATCAATTCATATAAGAAGATGAGTATAGCTGTTTGAACAGTTTAAAAATGATATTATGAAATATTTTGAGACTGTAATGGACTTTTGTATCATTAGCGGTGTTTACATTATATAGATGCTAAATGGAATATTGGCGTCGAGAACAATGGGATACTTAGGGGGGAACATGAGCAAAAAATATAGGTTGATATTTATGATGCTGTCTATAGTCGTGCTTTTGACTATAGGCTATATCACCAACCATAGTCTCGAATTTGTGTTTAATGATCTTTGGTTTACATCTGGCCTTTTACTCTTGGTTTTACTATCGCTTATCGATCAGCCGTTCTTTTCGAAAGATAGCAATATTTTTGTAAATGCAATAACAGCAGGGCTCTCCCTTTTACTTATTCCAAAAGATGAAAGGACGATACTGTTTTGGTGCTTCACAGGCGTTACACTGTATCTCGTTATTAGCAGTTATACCTTAATGTGGTTGCGAAGGTATGAATTAAGCCAAGAAAACAAGATTATTCAGTTTATTACTCGATTTAACCGGCAACTAGGGAGGCCAGAGACACTTTTTTCGGCATTCTTTCTTTGGAGTGCAGTAAGACAATATGGGTTAAATTCCAGTCAATTTAATGCTTTGTTATTGTATTGGGCTGTTTTTATGATACTGAATCTTCCTTCTGTGTCTAAGGCAATTGAAGGCGTTTTTACTTCAAAAAAAGCGAATGATACATTAAATATTGTTGGTAGAATATTTGGAGTTCAGTCAAAAAATACTTTTTTAGTCAAGCTTTCTGAAAACAGAAAACGGACGCTAAAACGATTTGACTGTGTGGAGTTTTTGTATTCAATTGATAGACATGAACACAAAGGCATCGTTTTAGACGTATATTGGCTTGATCAAGAACAATGGATCAAGGTGTTGACAACAGCGGAAATTGATGGTTTGTTTGAGAAAACGGTTTCCAAATATGAACCGGACTATGTATATAAAACTGATACTTCTGTGGAAAACGATTTTTTAAAAAGGTTTATCGGACTTGTATATGACAATTCAAACATTGAGAGGATTCGTTTTTCTTACAATGCCAAGATTGAAGTAATGAACGGGCAACTTGTAGAATTAACGGTTAACAATCATAAGGTCTTATATCAGATTGTGCAAGGAATCACAAAGAGCGAACTGCTTGAGAATAAAAATGAAACTAGCTTTATCATCGGAGAAGCAATTCAACTGGGTGAGTGGAATATAGAAAAGGGACGTTTTGAAAGATTTGGGTGGGTGCCAAGCATAAACACACCTTTGTTTATTGCATCTTGTATCCCTGAGCAAAGCATAGAAAACAATGAGTACATCATTGGAAACATACCAAATACTAATTATCCTGTAATACTGAATAAAGAACTCGCCGTAACACATCATACAGCAGTTTTAGGAATCACGGGATCCGGCAAATCGGTATTTACACGAAACCTCATCAAGCAGATTGCTAATGATCAAACAAGAGTAATTATTGTAGATTTTACAGGAGAATACAAGGATAGAATACCAAATCTTGTTTCCATTGTAGATGAAGGAGACGTTAAGGTAATTGCAGATAGTATAAATGATTTAACTGCTGAAAACGCAAAATATCCAGATAAAAGAAATCAGAGCATAATTAGCAAAAGCATCGGCACGATAGAGACCAAGTTTAGGCTCGCAATAAAGCGTTTTTTGGAAGGAACGAATTGTATGGGCGTATTCGAACTTACAGAAATAATGAATAGCGCTAGCAATCTTGAGTATACGCGTTGGTTTTTCTTGGAGCTTTTCAATACTGCAAAGGATAATGGCAATTTCGGTAAAAAAGTGTGCGTCGTACTTGAAGAAGCGCATACTATTGTTCCAGAGACGACCTCAATGGGCGTATCAGATAATGCATCAAAAGCAACTGTAAACAGTATTGCACAAATTGCTTTGCAAGGTAGGAAATACAATATAGGGTTTATTGTGATTGCTCAACGCACCGCAAATGTTTCAAAAACGATACTAACTCAATGTAACTCAGTGGTTGTATTCCAAGAACTCGATAAAACAACAAGTGACTTCCTTTCGAACTATATGGGCCAATCATTTGTTGACATTCTGCCGACGCTTAAAAACCGTACTGCTATCGCTATGGGAAAAGCGTTCAGATCAAATGCACCGATGATTTTTGAAGTACCAGAGATTAGCGAAGATCAAGTGCCTTGACAAAACAGTTATTTGATTGAGCAGATAGTGGCAAGATAATAGAAATGGAGGGATGAATAGTGACACAATCTGAATTAGATCTTTTGTTGAAAAATGATCCTTATCATATATCAAGAAAAGAACCAAATGAAGCAGAGATTAGATTGTTTCTTCGGGAAGTAAACTATCAATGCCCATTATGTGGAAAGGACTTGCAGACAAGAACACAGCAGAAACAGAGGCACAAACGATTTGAAATCGCGCACATCTATCCCAATCGACCTACTGTTGAGCAGTATGCTGTTCTACATAATCTTGAAAGGCTAGGACAAACATCTGAGGACTATGAAAACAAGATTGCTTTATGTTTACAATGTCATAGCGAACAAGATTTTCATACTACAAAAGAAGACTATGAAAAGTTATACAATATAAAAAAACAATGCTTGGAGAGAAACGCTCTGCATGAAGCGGTAAACGATATGTCGCTGGAAAAAGAATTGAAAGAGATAGTTAACCAGTTATGTAGAATTTCTAATGCAGAACTAATAGAACTGAACATGAATCCTGTACGAGTGTCTGACAAGTTTGAGGAAAATGAGTCATTAATAGCAACAAAATTGTCGAACTACATTACCAAGTATTATACTTTTATTCGTGACCTATTCCAAGAATTTGATGGTAAAAATGGATTTGTATTTAGTGCCTTATGTTATGAGATGAAAGCTGCATATCAAAAAATGGCATCCGTTTCAAGTGATAAAGAGGAGATTTATAATCAAATAACCTCATTTGTTCAGGTTCAAACAGGATCGTCAAATCAAACAGCATGTGAAATAATATCAGCATTTTTTGTTCAAAATTGCGAGGTGTTCAATGAGATTCCCAGATAAAATAACATCTTACAAGGAGAGTGTCCTTTGTCTTATCCCTTTGGCTTTGGAAAAACTGGCTATCTGTGATATGACACCAAGAGAACTATATGATACGCTAAAAGATAAGGTTTCAATATCAGATTTCGTAGACGTTATGGATTGTCTATGCTCTTTAGGTAAAGTAGAATTTTTGGAGCACGAGGGGGTGTTACATTATGTTGCGTGAGATTTATTGTGAGGCATTTCATCAAAAAACAATACGTTTTACTGACAAGCTTAATGTGGTTCTAGGAACACCTACGGGAACCAATTCTATCGGTAAATCAACCTTTATGTTGATTATTGATTTTGTGTTTGGCGGGAATACATATGCTGAGGCAGAGGATATACTCAAGAATGTTAAGCAACATCGGATTTGTTGGACATTTGAGTTCGGGAAAACAGAATATTATTTTGCTCGGGAAATGCCGGACTCTAATCATATAGAGAAATGCAATAAAGGGTATGCGCCGCTCACACGAATGTCTGTTAAAGAGTATTGCGAGTGGCTTAGAAAACAAACAGATTTAGTAATTGAAGATTTGTCGTTTAGAGATGCTGTTGGACGGTATATTCGAGCATACGGAAAAGAGAATTGCTCAGAGAAAAAACCACTACAAGCATACGTCAAAGAAACAGATGCGAAAGCATCTATAGCTCTTCTAAAGCTGTTTGAGATGTATCCTCCAGTATCTGCGCTTCAAGATCGAGCAGATAAATCCGAGGAGGACTACAAAGCATATACGCAGGCGCAGAAACTACATTTTATAGCAAAGATCGGAAAGCGCGAGTATCGTTCGAATGAAAAGGAAATTCTTAAAATTGAAGAGGAAATTGAAGAATTAGCGGATAACCTTGAGCATAATATATTAGATGTTGATGCAGCAGCGTCAGAAAAAGCGATTGAGATCAAGAAAGCGTTATCAATGGCAAAAAGATACAGAAGCAGTTTGCTCGGACGTGTTGCGGACATTGATGATAATTTGGATTATCCTTTTTCCGCTTCGTCTGATACGTTTAAGGAACTCGCACGTTTCTTTCCAGATGTTAACTTAGCGGAGTTAAGCGAAGTAGAGGCTTTTCATAAAAAGATATCAGGTATATTTAAACAGGAACTTATTGAGGAGAACACTCGTTTAAGAAAGGAGGTATCTGATTATGATTCCCTTATTCGTACTTTAGAAAACCAAATGATGCAACTTTTCCAGACTCCTAGATTATCTAGAATAGTACTGGAAGAGCATGCAGGCAAGCTAAAGGAACTTGATAGAATGCGAGGAGAAAATGAAGCTTATGAGACAGTGAATGATCTAAAGGAACAATGGAATAGCGATAAGCAAAGTCTTGAAGACATCAAGACTAAACAATTTGCCATATTGTCAGATAAAGTGAATAATGAAATGAATCGAATAAACAATATCATATATAAAGGCGGGTATAATTCGCCCAAGATAGTTTTTGGAGGTAACACATATCAGTTTTTCACTCCGAATGATACTGGAACGGGAATTGCTTATAAAGGGCTAGTTGTTTTTGATCTCGCAGTTCTTAACTTGACACATTTACCTATACTGGTGCATGATTCTGTTGTTCTAAAACAGATTTCAGATGAAGCAATTGAAAGGATTATGGAACAGTATATTGCGTCAAACAAACAAGTTGTTATTGCACTTGATAAACAAGAATCATATTCTTCAAGAACAACTCAGATTCTTGAAGAAAATGCTGTTTTGCGATTGGCTTCAAATGGCGAGGAATTATTTGGAAGATTTTGGGGACGCAATGATAAGGCTAAGTAGCCATACTAAGTGTTCTCACAATAGCACAACAAGGATAGCATCCTGTGCATTATACAGTATACTGACATCTCCCGTTAACATAAAAGAGAATAGTTAAGCAACATAAATAAACAGCAGCTCGAAAAACTTCGAAAAGTATCACGCTGCTGTTTTTTATATACCATCAGATAAAGGGTCGACTTCTCCAAGTGTTTACTTAACAATATCATTAATGATATTTAGAAACGAGTAATATATATTTGTAACCTTCTTTTGTATTTAGAAATGTATAGCTAAACCCTGCTTTTAATAATATATTATTTATTACATGGACAAACATCTTTCCTGTGGTGTTTTATTCTTCAGATACAAAAGATGACTATATGTATTCCAAGCACCTTGACAAATAACCTATCGGTTCAAACAAGCACAAAGACATCATTTCAATCACGGATTATGAGACGAATAAAAAGTATATTGCAGAACTGACCAATGGTGAACTGCAAATACATCACAGAAAATGAATCATATGATTATAATAGGGGGATTATTACTATGGGAGAAACGAAATACAGTATTATTGCCAAAAGTATTTCCAGCTATTGCAACCCGGTAGCTAAGCGAAGAAGTGCAGAAAAAATAATGATCTGTGCTTTCAAATATATCCTATGTGCAGAGATGCGCGATTGGGATATGCCTATCTTTTGCAACAATGATTACTATGAAGCACTAAAAAATATGTTTGATACTACTGGCAATAATGAATTATCGGATCTGTTCAATGATCCACATGATACTATTACTTTAGCTGTTAAGGCAATGGTGAAGAGACCTAGGAGGCGTAGTATTAAGCGAGCGAAAAAACAGGTTTCACGTGTTTATCACGACTTTAAGAGAGCGAGAAGAGAAGGATTACTTGGAAGCGTTGACAAAAGCTATGACGTCGCAGTAAAAGCTATTTGTCTTGCAACAAAAGAAGCTTTCATTACAACTAGGAAAAGTATCCATCCTGTTGTTTACAATCAAATAGACAAAGCAGAAGAAGTGACTTTACCGGTATTGAATGAAAGCCATCTGTTATTCACTCTTTTTGTAGAGCAAGAGAATAAAAAGCCGAAAGGTCCTAATACTGTGTACACATTAGAAAAAGAATATGGTTTTGATGATGCTCATACTATTCAATATCAATTGTCAAAATACTCATATGACTTCTATTACAAGAGGAGGGGATAACATGTCAGTCGTAAACACTCTGCTAAATGAATTGTTCTTGAATCCCAATCCAATCTCTTCGAGAACAGAAATATATCAGCAACTACAAGATCGAATCTTCCCGAATAAAGATTTATTCATTAAATACTTAATGACTGAGGATTCAAATGAACAAACAGAGATTGCTAAACAAGTTGTTCAAAGAATGTGCTTTGAGTCGCATTTTTCTCCACCTTATTCATTGCTATTGAATCTACTGGAGTTTGAAAATAGTGATGTGAACAAATCAAAAAGCAACAATTATATACCACAAGATCATTTTCAACATATATTGAACACATACATGTTGGGAATATATATTTTCTTTTACCATCCTCAGATTAATAAACGCCTAACTCAGGAGTTTATGACTCGAATAGACGAAGGCAACCCATTACTAAACGCTACAAAAGATTTTGTTAGCTTTTGGAAGTATTTTTGTCTATTCCATGATGTTTCATATCCATTAGAGGCAGCTTATCCTTGGAGGGAAAAGAAAAAGATTACTCTTAGGAAAGACTGTAAGCCGTTTACTATTTGCTTTAATAATATTCATACACTGCTTATGTATGAATGGATTGCTACTATTATTTCGCATTTGATTGTTATCAATGATTTGCTAAACGATAGTGATAATCTTCCTATGTCTGCATTCTTCACGAATAATTATGTTTTCTATTCGGAAGCTGCAGAAAATGAGGAACTAAACACAGGGAGCATTAAAAAGGATTTATCCGATTATTTGTGCATAGATAAGTTATTCGATTATGACCATTTTAAATTGCTTAGTGGATTTATAGACGAAAAAAACTGTATTATTGTTGTTTTTAATATGATGAGTGGTGAACCAGTTTGTATTCGATGCTACGATGAAACGAATAAGGCAACTAAGGATTATATATCTGTTGTAGATTTACAAAATCGTAACGAGATAAAGAACCTGTTAGAATCAGAAGAGCCAGTAAGAAATAAGAAATATGGAATAAAGTACTTTATCAAAGATGGTCTAAAGAGTTTCTATAATAGTCTACATACTGTTTTAAGCCATGATTCAGATGATTTTGTTATTCAAGTGAAAGAATTCTTGGATCGTCTTCAACTCAATCATACTACTTTTACAGACGGTCACTGTAGTGATTTGAGTCTGGTTGTAACATCAGAGGATTTGAATGAATTGATATTCCATTATTACAAGAAAGCATATAGCTTTATTAACAGTAGTTTCCAGAAAAACCCATACTCTGGGAATATGCTCAATTGCATTGAAAAAAAGAATGCCAAAGAGTATTCAGAGTATATGGAATCAGAATTCGCTTTAACAATTATTGAAGAATTAAAAGCGCTGATCGAACAAACTGCAAACAACACTTCAAACGTACTTCGAGAGTGGAAGAATAAAGGATTCCCGGTTATTGATGAAAAACTATCATCATATTCCGACGCTGATCCAGCAAGTAAATATCTAGATTATTATATAAAGGAGTTTGTTAGTTGCGGGTTCAGACTAAAAGAAAAAGACATTGTTGAGGTCGCAGAGAAAATCAGCACAAAAATGAGTCTAGAGATCCAAGAGAGAATGTCAAAAACTGAGGGTATTGTTACCATGTTCGACAGTATATATACGGTGTTAAAGAAAGTTGAGAAGAAAAACAAAAAGAAAGAAGTTTCGTTTGAAACAATTAGGCTTGCTCCAGCTCAAAATCCTAGTATGCTAAACACTTTCAAAACAATAGAACAGTTCTCAAATCATCAGGGTTATAGCAATTCAAAGAATGAAATAGATTGTATAATTTACGCTCGTAATAAAATAGCAAACAAAATATCAGGAAGTTCAATTGAAGAGTTATTTAGGAGTTATAGAAACAAAACAGCTAAAACAACAATTGATCATGGCTTAATGGGTAGCATAGTATTATTGTACTCACAAATGTTAGCGCATTGCTATGTTCCAAACATAACAAAAAAAGGCGGTTATTATGAAGATAAAGCTGCAGCATTTCTAAGTCCACTCTTCTGGAATGTTGATACAAAGAAGTACTATAAAAAACTAATCTGCAATTATACTACCATTTTCAGTCGAGTTTTTTCTTCTATATTATGCCACAACATCTATCCAAACCATATCGATTGGACTACAAATTTCAATTGGAGATTCAATCTTCGCGAGGATCCATGTGAGTTCTATGGTATGTTTATTGATGCACTACAGCTATGGCGTCGCGACAGATATCATCATCAATCCATAAGTTATGTGCCTATTTATTCGATGGATTCATATGACATTAAGGTTAATTCGAAAGTGATATCTATATCGGTCAATAGTTATCTAAGGGACATTACTCAGCTAAAGAAAAAACTAACGGAGTGTGGTGATTACTTATTGCATTTTTCAGATTTGGTGAAGCTTTCAATTAGGTCATGACATTTCATTTTTTTAGAAACACTAGTTCGAAAAACAGTTTAAAGCTTTTCAAAGTGAGAGTTCACGTTGTATTTGAAATATGCGCTAGGAATAGGGGACTAAAGTAAACTGGGAATTATTAATACGAATGACTAATGCTCTATAAACAAAGCATATGACAACTGATAACAAAGAAAAGCTTTTCTGCTAAGTAACAATATCAGTTCCCCAAATGAGCAGAGATTAGCAATACAATTTGTACAAGCGCATAATAAAAAATTATCAAGTATAAAGCAAAAATGCTATTGAGCCGACATCTGCCCAATAGCATTTTGCTTGTTGAAAAGAAAGTGCACAAACTGGATCTTCTTATAATATCTCAACTAATTCATCGCCTAAATGATCTGCTTTTCGCATGCAGGTTATACCATGTTTGCGAACGTCATTGGTAAGCATTATTTTAATTCCCAATTTGCTTAAAAGCGAAAGTACTTCAATATTTGGATGATTATCACTTGAACTGCCAAAGCTCCTATTGTTATGAGATATTATAGCAAACTCTGGATGTATTTCTTCCAGAATGTTTTGGGTTATATTATGCTTACTACCATGATGAGGTAATTTTAAATAATCAGCAGTAATGTCTTCTCCTTTTTGAATGAGCCTATCAAACACCTTTGTACTTGCATCTCCAGTAAGCAAGAAAGTCTTATTCATATACTGTACTCGTAAAACCGTACATACATCATGAGAGCAAAAAGCAAAACTCTCATATATAGCTCGTAAGGTATCCCTTTTAGGATCAGAATTAAACATTTTAAATAAAGCTAAATTATGCATAATAAAGTCAATAACATAAGAACCTTTAAGCTGATTAATATCAGGGATGCTTTGGTTATCAATATTATCATCAAGATAATCAGTTAGTGTAATATCTAATATTTCTTGTGAATCCACATAGTATGCTCCTTTTGCTTTTGCCCTAATATATATTTCCATACTTCGTGCAAAATCAGAATCAAACACTCCTGTAATTATCTCAACAAGTTCATCTATCGACGCTTCATTCAGCCAATTAAAAATCGCAATCGTTATTGGAGGGTTAAGACAGGTAATATGATCACAAACTCTTTTTCCTTCATAAGCAAATGATAACTGTAGCCCGGTACCTTTTTTATAGAGCAGACTTTTTATATAGACCTGGTTTGCTAGTATTTCCTCAAGTAGGTTAATAAACTCTCCGCAGTCTCTCGCTTCTCGTATTCCCTTTAGGTGCAGAATACAATTTGCAATGAGAGTTATTTCATTTTGATAAAAAGGAACGATTATTTCTTTAATACACTTCCATTTATCATAAAAATACCTTAATCCGTTTAGATGATCCGAATCGTGATGTGTAATAAAAATGCGAACCGATTCTGTATTACCTAAGTACTCTGTTACATCTACTTGACCTGGTCCAAGATCAATGAATAATGTTTCACCATCAAACTGACATCCGTACGGCGGTGTGAGGATCATACTGTCACCCTGCCCAACATTTAGCACTTTTAATACTGACATTTTTAACTCCTGACCTTTTGATTTGTTAAACTGCATGCGCAGTTAGAAAGACTAAATACTCTTATTACTTCTCAGTTTATATGATACTAATTTGAACTCACATGTATCTATCTCTATGATTGTCATGTCTATCTGAAATGGAACACAAAATTAAATTAGTGGTTTTGATTGCTACTCATATCTATGGTGTAACCATAATCATAAAGTAGGTTGTATATAATTACCGGAATGTATCAATCAAGAAGTATTACAGTAATCAATACATCCGTATTTATCAACATACTGTCGAGGCAATGAATTTAATGCAAAGGTTAACTCCATATTTGTTGACACATCCCTTCATTCTCTTCTGATAATAGAAAACACCGTGATAACAGCAATTGTCCATTTAAAGCATATAATTATTACAGGAATAAATACAGCATTAACATCTGCTGCTTTAACTATATTTGGCTCTGCCATACCAGGTCTTCTTTGCTGAATGTTTGATCGGTTATCATTAGCTGAACAACATGAGAATTCAATGATTCAATTGACTTCTTTGTCCGAAACTGCGAGAGGTGCGTGTAGATCTTTAGCGTCGTTTCCAGATTGCTGTGGCCCATAAAGTATTGCGCGGACTTTACATCGACACCGGCATCGTAGAGCATCGTGCAATAGGTGTGCCGCAGCATCTTGGAAGTAATGTTTTTGATGACCGTCACGCGAGGCTTATACTTGGATGCAGGTTTCCCGCCTGCCGTTATGTTCAGGTAAGCGAAGTAGCCATCCCACGCTCGCTTGTAAGCAGTGGAACTCATCAGCTTGCCGTCTTTATCTGGGGCAATGAGGCCATGCTTGCCACCCAGCTTTTTGAGAGCACGCAGCAATATAGTAGGAATGGGGACGTCACGAGTGCCGGCTTTCGTCTTCGGCTTTTTAAGGTATGCCTTGTTGGCATCAATATCGCGGGCTTTCGTAACATGGATGACATTGGTTTTGTAATCGATATCGTCCCATTCAAGCGCAAGGACTTCACCGCGACGCAACCCACAGTATAGCATAATCATAGCAGCAATACCAAAGCGATGTCCCTCCCAGCTGCTTGTGATTAGCCGAATCTCATTTTCATCAAGAAAACGAGTTTCCGGTGCTTCCATGCTTACAACCTTTGCTTTCAAGAAACAATTCCTGTTCAGCCAATCATTATCACAGGCAAAGTCCATAATTGCAGATGCACACTGCTTGATTTTCCGCATGGTACTGGAAGCGTAGCCTTGTTCTGCCATGTCATTCAAGACATTCTGAAGGTTGATTAGATGAAGTTCGCTAATCTTCAATTCACCTAATGCTGGCAAAAGATGGTTGTCTAATTCGCATTGCTTACGTTTGTGCCATCTTTTAGATAAAGAGGGGAACTGCTTCATCCAGATCTCACTTAAACGGCGGAATGTTATATCAGAATAAATACACTTACCGGTAGCGGCGTCATGCTGCAGTTCGGCTACTTTTCTGTTTAGCTCTGCCTGCGTTGAGGCATAAACGGTTTTTCTGATGGGGGAGCCGTCCTTCTTTCGACCGATGAACACACTTTTTTGATACCGACCATCCGCTCTTTTGGTTGCCTTTTTCATTACAATGAACCTCCTTTTTCATGCGCTTCAAGCCACTTCAGCAGTTTTTCTCTGCGAACAAATCTCCTTGATCCGATCTTGATTGCAGGGAAACCCTTCGCATAGAACAGATTATAAGCAAAGGATCTTGAAACTTTGAGGATGTCGGCAACATCTTCTGCAGATAAAATCAGAGGAATTTCTTCCTCGCGGTAATATGTTTTAGGAGGGGTCTGGTCTTTCATCATAAGGTTCCTCTTTTATAGCTTTCGTAGACTGATAATAGTTCCTTTTGCAACAGTTTCATTAGCTGACGTTTTCTTCTGGAAATGGTATCCCTATGCACCCCGATCTTTGATGCATAGTTGGCTGACGATATATTGTCAGCGATTGTCGCCCATATGAGATCCTGGTCTTTAGTGGGGAACGATTCGACGACTCTTCTGACTTGTTCGGCCAATCGCGCTCTTTCTTCCTTCTCAATCAAGAGGATTTCCGGTGATTCTTCCACGTCAGATAATACAACACCAGTCGGATGATCCAAAGCCGATGCTCCGTTTTCCAATTCTGTCATTGAAATAACTCCATGGGATGTTTCGGATAAGCAAGCATTCTCCTCTTGACGAACAGATGCTCGTAACATGCAAAACACATCTTTTGGAACACGTACCCAACGCCCTTGTTGCGTTTTTCGATAGAATCGGCGATGCCCTCTTGCATCGTACTTGACAGTGAAATGAGTCTCGCTGTCTTGCTTCAGCAACGGGTTAAAATCCAACATATTACTCCTTTCGCGGCTTGGCAAATGTGGCTAAGATACTTTGTAAGATTGCGCTTTCCCCCACTGGCAGAACCTTTATCAACCGAGCCAATACATTCTCCTGCTCATTCGTCAGGTATAAATGGTTATTTCGCCATCCTTCGAGTACATGAAAACCGCCTCCCTTTCCGCGAACTGAATAGACAGGAATGATCGAAGAGAGATAATCAAGATCGTACTGGATCGTTCGTTTGCAAACGCCAAATCTATCCGCAAGTTCTTGAACAGTTGCAAATCTGCGAACACTCAGTATCTCAAGAATCAACAACCGCCTTTCAAAAGCCGGTTCTCTTCTTGTTCTCCTTTCTGTTTTGCTGGCATTATAAACCATAAAGGTGCAAGAAACTTGCTTATTTAGAAAAGAATTGCAGTAGAATTTAATCGATACAGAACTATAAGTAGCACTTTTGAAGACTTATAAGTAATTATCATTCGGGAATCCTTATCTTAAAATAACAGATGAGGTGACTTATAATGAACGAATTTTCTAAGCCGCTCGCAGACGCGATCAAAAGAGCAAGAGGGAAACTTAAACTAACACAAGAGCAGGTTGCGGAGCTTGCAAATACGGATCCATCCAATATCATGAAGATGGAGAATATCAGCCGCAATGCAAACCCAGAACTTGCTACTCTGTATCCAGTCATTCGCGCTTTGTCCATTGACCCTCAGGAGATCTTTTATCCGGAAATGAAGACCGAAGATCCAAATCTTCGCATTCTGCAGCAGCTTATTTCCGAGTGCTCGGATGCGGAAGCTGAAGCATTGATTCCGATCATCCGTGAACTTCTTTTCTTCATGCGTTCGACGAAAAAGACAGATATCACAGAATAAACAAAGAGCCTGCCTCTCTCTCGAGAAAGCAGGCTCTCCGCATCTAATCTGTTATGCGTCTGGCTCTTTGCTTTTTGTCATCTCAAACCGCATGACGTCTATCTTCACTTCTGTCTTACACTTTGGACAGTATAGGGGAAACCGCAAAAGAACGGTATCCTCATATACTTTTGTTCGAGTCTTTCCGCCGCAGATCGGGCAGCGAATCCATCTGGAACTGTTAAGTTTTTCCATGTTCTCCTCATTTCATCTTCAGAATGCGTGCGAAGCGGGCAATCAAGATAACGGCAATAAGAATAATGATGATTGCGATTGCAACGAGCAGTGAGATCCACCATTGAGAAAGGGTTTGCTGCTCTTCCACCTTTTGCTTCTCACGTTCTTTTTCTTCATCTGTGATTTTGACGGGTTCTGTGATCGTCATTTTAACTGATTGGTATTCGGTTTGTTTCTCGCCATTAACATCCTCGTATGTTATTTCGATATTGCCGTATGTCTCGCCGTATTTCTGCGAGCCGGACAGCGTGGTGACGAATACGGTCATTGCCTTGTCCGCGCTTTCCTGCGGAGCAAGGTTGCCTAAAAACGCCGAGGAGGAGATCAGCCCGTCACAATTCAGTGAACAGCGAACGTTGAAGATCTGTGAAAATCCGGTGTTGTAGACGCAGACCGGCAGGGTAAAGCTCTCGCCGCTTATGATCGATTCCGGCAGCCGCACCTCGTCATAGCCGAGCGATGCTTTCTGTACAACGGTCAGCGGATAATCCACGCCGTTTTCATAGGAACCGCTGTCGGCAGCGTCCTTGTAGGAGCAACTGAACCGGAAGGAATGCTTGCCCTCCATAGCGCTCGGCAGCGCGCGCAGATCGAAGGTCACGGTCGTCGATTCGCCTTTTTTGAGACTTTCGATCGTCTGATGATCCTGAATACCCGTGTACCGGATCGAATCATCCTCCGAAATGTACTGTACCACGACGTTCTTTGCGTCGCGCGTGCCTGAGTTTCGTACGGTCAGTGTAACCGTAAACCCATCGCCGCCGTTGACCACATCGCTGTATTCGCAATCGACGATCTCGATCTTCGGCTGCGTAACGTTGATCGTGTACTTGCCTTCCTCGGTGTATGCGCCGCCGTATTTATCCTCATAGGTGATCTGAACGGTCACGACCGCCGCGCCTTCCGTTGCGCCCGGCGCGATCGCGAGATCAAAGCCAGCGTCGAGCTCGCCTTTGATCGGAAGTGCATCAAAGAACTTGGCGTTCAGATCGCCGCTTAGAGTGATCGCGTCCGATTCCGGGATCAGCGATACGCGGATGTTCTTTGCGTCGTAGTTTCCGACATTGCTCATGTAGACGGCAACAGATGCTCTTTCGCCGCCGGATACTTCGGTCGGCGTGATCATGCAGTTCTGGATCAGAATGACCGGTTTTCGGACCGCTGTCGGCCCACCGCCGCCACCGCCGGAGGACGGTGTTTTGCCGCCTGTGATCTGAACCTGCATGGTGAAGGTCTGCTCGGTCGGATCGCCTGCAGGCGTCTTGTAGGTCACATGAAGTACAACGGTATAGGTGCCGTTGTAAAAAGTGCTTTTCAACGGCGCATCGAACTTGACCAGATATGCACTCACCTTCCCGGTATTGTTCTGTCCCTGCGTGACGTCGTATGTCTGCTCATGCACATCAAACTGCAAATTGGTCGGCGCGAACGGACCGTCGGAGGGAAATTCGGGAACGACGCGGATCGTATTGCCCTGCGTTTTGCCGAGCAGCGGCATAATGAACTGCACCGAGCCGTCCGTTTGTACCGGCATATATCCGCCCGCATAGCTCTTGTCCATGCCGGGATACTTCCAGTATGTGTCGATTTTCAGAGGATCGGTCGATTCGCCGGTCGGTTCCGGCGTCTCCTGCGCTGCAGTTGGCTGCGTTGTCGGCGAGGCAGTCGGTTTCTCACTCGGTGATGCTGTAGGCTGCTCCGTGGGCGATGCAGACGGTTCTTCGCTCGGTGGCGCAGACGGTTCTTCGCTCGGCGGTGCAGACGGATCCGTGCTCGGCGAAGAAGAAGGTTCCGATGAAGCAGTCGGTTCCGGGTCATCGCCCTCCGCAATCGCCAGTACCGGCGTCAATGCAAGCACCAATACCAAAACCCATGCAAATACTCTTTGTTTCATATCTGTCATCCTCAATTCCTGTTTTGTAACATTGTCATCACGCCCGCGTCCATTTCGCAGACGGTGTCACACAGCGCTTCAATGTCCGCGATATTGTGGCTGGCAAGCAGGATCGTTCGACCGTCGGTGGCAAGCGATTTGAACAGCTCGCGCATTTCGGCGACGCCGTTCTTGTCAAGACCGTTCATCGGCTCGTCCAGGATCATCAAGGACGGATCCTCCATGATTGCCTGCGCGATGCCGAGGCGCTGCCGCATGCCGAGACTGTACTTTCCGACGGGTTTAGAGCTCATCGGGTCGAGCCCTACGCGGCGGATCGTGTCGGCGATCTGCTTTAGATTGATCTTGCGCTTCAGCGACGCCAGAATTTCAAGGTTTTTGAGCCCCGAAAGCTGCGGCAGAAAGCCCGGTGTTTCGATGATCAGCCCGATGTCCTCGGGAAAATCGACGTCCTTGCCGATCTGCTTGCCGTTCACGAGCACCTTGCCGCTGGTCGGCTGCAGAAAGCCGCAGATGCACTTGAACATAACGGTCTTTCCCGAGCCGTTGTTGCCGACCACGCCGTGGATCTTTCCCGCTTCAAAGTTGCGGTTGATCCCTTTCAGCACCGTGTCCTGTCCGAACACTTTCACGAGATCGTGTACTTCAATTGCGTTTGTCATAGATAGTCTCCTTATGACTGTTCCGTGCCGAGAAACATAAAGTTATACTTGCGGATCGCACGCAGAATGCCGACCATCAGCCCGGCGATCAGCACAAGAAAGATCAGATATGTCTGCCAAAGGCGCGGCAGAAGATCGTAACCGAAGTTGTGCATGTGATACGTCGCCTGATTCAGCGGCGATAGCCAGCCCACGGCGACGTTTGCTTTGTACATCAGCTCGTCCGGGAGATTGAACATCTGTTTGATGAGTTCTGGGTTTAGAAGCAGACCGTAGAGCGAGAACGCAAACGCCGCAACCACGCCCGCGCTCTTGCCGCGGAGGAGCTTCATGAGAAGCATAAACAGCGCGAGCACGAGCGTGTACAGCAGCATCAGGAGGAAGATCGTTTCGGCGCATTGGTATGGGCACGACATCTCAAGCGTTTTAACCAGCGCCGGGAGTGCCACCGCCTTGCCTGCGCCGGAATAGCCGAGTATCGCCGCCGTCTCCGACCACATATTGCCGAGGAAGCTGTTTTGCATACAGATCAGCGTCGTTGCAATGAGAATAAAGACCATATAGATGAGCGTGGCGAAGATCAGATACAAAAGCTGTCCCCACGCCCATGTGGAGCGCTTCATGCGCACGAGATAGTACGGTACGCCCGCGCCCAAAAACGGGATGTCTGCAAACAGCAGAATGAGCAAAAGCGAGATCAACAGCACGGAGTTCGCGTCGCCGAAGGTCCACACAAACGGCTCGAACGCCTGCATGGCGGTGCCCATATCGTAGGCAAATGAAGCCGCCTTGTCCGAAAGCAGGAAGCACAGGATGAACGCGAGCGCGAACGTCAGCACAATGCGGACGTTTTTGCGCCACATGCGGAAGTTATAGCACACGACCGCCCACACCTGCGAAAGCGTATACAGGATGGCGTTTTGCTTCTGCGCCTTCTTGGGCTTTGCACGCTCGATGCGCTTCAGTAAAAGCTTTTGCGAAAGATTCTGCGCGCCGTAGTGGTGCTTCTGCCGCTTGTCGTCTCTAAGCTCTGTCTGCACGGTCATGTAAAAGATGAGCTGCAAAATGAGCACCAGCATGAACAGCGTCAGCGCCGCGCTTTTTCCCTCGAGCGGCCACGCGCCCTGCATGGTCAGGTAGTTTTTCGGATTCAGCATGAAGGTGGAACGGAAGTAGCGCTCCTGCAGAATAATCAGAACGTAATAGAAGATGAACGGCGCGGCGTACGCAAGGTACACGTTCTGCGTGAGCGACGAGCACAAGAGCCCCACGCTTGCCCACATGGCACCGGACAGGAAGAAGAGGAAACAGCGCAGGATGATGTCCGGGATCTTCGATTCGACCGCGTATTCGCCGTAGACCTCGATCGGGGAGAACACGAGCATGAAGACACCGAGCGCGGTGAGGATGCCGAGCACGAGCGCGAGACCGCCGGAAACAGCCGCGCCGACGCCCTTGCCGAGGATGTAGCGCGTGACGCTCGTGCGGGTCAGATACGGCTTCAGGTATCCAGATCGCACATCGTCGGTGAACGCGGTCGTGTAGGGAATGGCTGCAAGGATCGGCACGGCGAACAGGATAATATCGCTGCCGAGCGCGTTCAGCAGCAGCTCGCGGTGATAGCCGTACATCACGCGGACCTCCTCCATGCGAAATACGCCGAGCGCGTCCGAAAACGCGCTGATCAGAAGGCAGATCACCATGCCGCCGAACGCGATCAGAAATGAGCGACCTAAAATAGAGCGCTTGATTTCGTTAAGTATTGATTTTGTGCAAGCCATATATTTCTCCAGCATAAATACTCTTTTCCATTAAATTAAACAGATAGTTAGTATCCAACATCTCTGTTGATTATGCTTCCATCAATGGCATTAATTGTTAGAAACGAATAACTTAAATCATATGCTTCAGCATATACATTACCGTTCTTATCTGTTGTTTCTTTATATCCTAAGAAGTCCCAAGCAGGAACTAACAGCCCGGTCTTTTTATCTTCTTCACGAATAGCGATGAGTCCAAGTCGGATTTCCGTAATAATATATCGCTCTGTACAATCCTTATCTTCGATAAAATCAACGTCATTGTTAACAACGGTTATTCTGTTTTCAAATACAGATTGGATCTTTGAAAAAGGTAACAAACTGCACCTGTCTGTTAAAAAATCCAGGATTTCAAACGGCGATTCATATAGCAGCATAAGAACGCCGTTATCGTCAATCTCTATAAAAACACGTTCCTGTCTCCATGCTTGATCGTATTGTGCTGCCGCTGTACCGTTGTTTGTATAAGTGACGGGGATGCCTCTGATCTCGCGTGTAAAAATGCACATATAACAAGGAACAACATCCCTGCTTCCACTATCAGCATCCATTCCATATTGCTTAACACAAACAAAATCTTCGAGTCCAACATGTGTCATAATATCTTTTGCAATAGCTAATGCATCGGATTCTGTAATAGATAATTGATGTGTCACATCGATTTCATTAGGCGTAATATTAATATTAGAATGGTCAGCATCTCTCCAATAACATAATTGAACAATCCCGGCAGTATTGCTAACATCCATACGCGATAAAACATTGTTTTCGTCTAGTGTAAATGCCCAAGTAAACTCATTAGCATTATTGCTGTTGTACGAGAAATCCGGAGAATACGCTGGGAGAGTATTAGGCGCCGAAGCAGCTTTTTTTATCAAGACATCTAATGCTTTTTGAGCATCACTTCTTGTTTCATAAACAAGGTCGTATTTCAGACAACCATACTCATCCCAATGTTCAAGTGCGTCCATTAAATCCTCAGCGTGATGTTCATAATAGCCTTTTGTTAAATGCTCTAGACTATCTGGGTTTATATAGTGCGGATTCTCTCCAAATAGTGCTTTCGCGAATGATTGTATGATAGTTTCAGAATAATCACCTGGGATGATTCTTACTAGAGGAAGCTCTGTTTGAGGAATGTTAATATCCGCATCAACCGATACAGAAAGACGGCCGACAGTACTAACAAGTTCGGCAGAATAATGCTTAGGCACATCTGGGTATTCAACTATTCCTGTGCTTGAGGTATCATCATTTTGATTTGCCGTTTCAATGAGTAATTCGGTGCTTTTTCCAGTGATTGCTTCCTCTTTTGGTGTAGGAACACAAGCGAACATTAAAAAAACGGAAATAGCCACAATAATTATTCTAGTTGTTCTGTTCATAATAGCTTTTATACTCCTTTATTTAATAATATCAATTGTGGAACGAGGTTCTATGTATTCTCCATTAAGACTGTTAAAAAACACTGTTAATTCAACACAATTACTATAGTTAAAACAGCTTCCCTCACACAAGTAATATTTCACTTTCCAACACGGGATACATATACCATAGCCGAACAGTTCGTCACCGCTGATTAAGCAACAACATAGACTTATTTCATCAACATTAATACTTTGAGCGACATTAAGAGAATGTTGTGCAATTAGTTGGTCGTTGATTTTAGGTAGTATCTCTTCAAATGATAGAATGCGCGGTGATTCATCCACAATAGATTCAATCATACCAAGACCTCTAGCATCGATTCTAAATAATCCATTTTCATCTATATAAATGAAGACTACTTCCTTTTCCCATGGGGCGAATGAAGTTGGCGGTGCGCTGTTAGCCCATAAATCACAGTAATCGATGTAAGGAGTAAGAAGATCCTTATTTCTTCTGGTAAATATAAAATCCCACCCATGTGATATACAACCGCTTGAAGTAATAGCAATGGCATTTTCACATCGAAGAAGATCAAAAGAAGGATCCAAATCGAGTTTTGCAAGTATATCTATGGCGCAATTATATGCTGCTTCCTTTTCTATGGCGGGATTTGATTGAAACTCGGATAGAAGAGAATCATTACTATCTAAATTCTCTTCCCGAACAACTATTGCTTTACAATTGCGTTTATAAATAAAACTGTTTCCACCAATCACGCCTTTGAAAACACCAAGTAATCCAGCTTCAGGTACTGAGATTGCTAGAAAAGATCCGCTACTTGGAAATGAGAAAGCAGATAATGACGATGAGTCAAAATCTGAAAACACATCTGTATTATTTAATGAATACCAATTGGTATTAGGAGATAATTCATTCATAATTAAATCATAGTAATCTATACTGTGCGTTTGCTGTTTCACTCTATAAACACAACATTCTGGATTATTAGGGATATTAACATTATACATAATGGACAAATTACCGTTTTGCGTTTCTCTATAATAGTCTCTTCGTACAGGATGACCTTGCGATTCGGAATAAACACTGTACTGATCACAACCAGAACAGATTAAAATGCAAATACAAATAATTAAAACAAGAAATCTTTTCATATTGTAGTTTTGTTGTGGTCAGCTAAATGCTGACCACAACGACACCCTCCAGAATGGTATTATTAGTAATCGAAACCACCGTTAAACACTACTTTTCCCGATGCATCAATGTTTCCCTTGATTATCATAGTTGTTGGCGTGATATCCCAGTAGTCACGAACGCCAGCTAAGCTACCGCTTTTATATGTAACAGCATTACTATTTCTAACGTCGGAAGTGGTATACGCCCGCAATGTGAGTTTGGTAGCGGATCCTTTTGTATGGATATATCCTTCATTACCGGGAAGAACACCAAAATATGTATGTGTACTGGTAACGGTCTTCAAAGGTACTGTCGATGTTGAAGTTGCGGTATAGGTATCCGCTGATGCAAAAGATACGGCGGACAAAGCAATACACAGTGCCAAAGCTACACAAATAACAATCTTTTTCATTATATATTTTCTCCTTTATAATATGTTCATATTGAATTGGTATAAGTAAGATGCTATCATACAATAAAGCCTTTACATGACAGCATCACGACAGTAGATGCGAGTTCCCCAACTCACGCGTGTGAAGGCTTTCTACGTGCCCATACGTTTTATCCTCCTTGTGATGAATTAGTATGAAGATGATCTCGAACAGACAGTTGCGGATTCTACAAACTGACCATTCGAGTCATACACACTCACATATACTTTGCATCGATAGGTGCCTGATGTCAGACCGTTTTTGGCTTTTGTTAAGCTTACTCCCAAATTACCGGATCCGGTCGCAGACCATGAAGCAATGCTATTCCAATTGGAACCGCTTAGCTTTTGCAGATAAACGGTCATGCTGTAGGAATATGATGATCTACCATCCACAACACCGTAGCAAGTTGCGGATGATCCGGAAATGCTGATATCCGCGGTAATGTAGCGAATGCCCTGATACTCTTCAATGATTGGATCCTCAACAGGAGTTTCAAGGTCTTCAGCATATGCCGGTGCGATGACAGAAAAGATAAGAATAACTGAGAATACAATAGAAACAAGTTTTTTCATAAGAATACCTCCCGAATCGTTTCAATACATATAACGATTCGGGAGGTATATGTGCGGCATGAAAAGAGTTACTTCTTTTTCACGTTTTCTGCAATTGTAATGATTTCTTCTTCGCTTATCGTTCCTCCGAGAACAAAGACAGTACTCTCGTTCGACCAAGTCAACGTGATCCAATCTTTCTCTATCACCATTAACCCGGTTTCATCTTTAATAGCAACATACTTTATCTCTACAGCATTTTCTGTGTCAATTTGTGAAACAGATGTGCTTGAGGTTACATGAAGAACCAGTATTTGATCTTCATTCTTTTGATATCTGATTGTTTGCCCAACAGTTAACTCTTCGGAGAGTAAGATGAAACCGTCCGGAACATACCCCAACTCATATAAAACAGGCTTTTGAGGATCAAGTTCCTCATAGTTTTCCAATCCGATCTCAGCGTATTGAGGCGTAATCGAAACAAGAAAAGCGGTTATTCGCGCTCTGACTGCTTCGGACGACATCATGGTAGTAAACATAATAACGATGAATGCGGCAACTGCAACAATCACTTTTTGAACGACACGAGATACACCTCTATACTGATGATGCATTTTTTGCTTCGTTTCTTTGGAGTGTTGCGCTTCGTCACCAAGTTCGCGTTCCAGCATCTTCTCTAGACGTCTATAAGAAAGCTCGGGAACCGAATCTTTCGGGTTTTCCGGCCGCTGTTCGATCAGTATTTTGCTCTGATCCTCTGCATAACGTAAGACTACATCGCGGAACAACTTATCAATTCGCTTTTTCAACATAGCCTTTTTCCTCACAAATCTGATAGACTGCCCGTCTGGCTCTTGTCAAGTTCTTGCGAACGCTGCTTTCCTTGATGCCAAGTAATTCCGCGATTTCTTTATCAGACATTTCAAGCAAATACTTATATTGCAGGATGTCTCTTAAACTGTCCGGTAGCAAAGAAAACGCTTCCTTTATCAATTCGACATCAATATGGAGCAAAGCACGATCTTCCGTTGATACACTGCTGTCCGGATATTCAAAGTGATAATCGGCATCGTCGATGCTTCCCGCAATATGATTGCTTTTTGTCTTTTGTTTCTTCATGTAGTCTATGCACTTCCTCTTAATACACATAACGACGAAGAAGGGCAAGACGCGGCAAGGAACCCTGTAAACTTTATCAAGGTTTCTGGCAAAGTAAACGAAAGTATCCTGTATTGCATCTTCAACTGCGGCATCATCATAAAGCATGGACTTTGCTTTTTGACGCATCGCCTCATAGTTTTCGATGTACAGGTTACTTAAAAACTTGCGATCCGATTCATTCTCTATCATCGCGAGAATCAGCGGAATAATACAAATCACCTTCCTTATGAGTATATTGTACTATGACTTTTAAGTTTGTCAATGAGGATAATTTGTGTACATCAACGGCATCAAATCATTTGATAATCCCTGCAGAAGATGCATCAGCATTTATCCGCTTTTTATTATTCAATTTCACAGTTAGCTTTGAAAATGTACTCTGTGAATTCGGCACATTAACTCTCCAGTGTTCTACTGATCTATGCTTCAATGACATCTTTTGCAGATGCCTCATAGTATTGTTTCGTTAATTCTGACACAAGGAATTCGTCGTTCAGCAATTTAAGAAAAGCAATTTTAGATTTCTTTGTATCTAAACGTATCGTTTGACCATCATCGCTATACTTGAATTTGTCATGTAGTGCTATATTGTTCTTTGAAAAATCAATGATAGTATTCCTTGGAATTCCCAGTTTGAAAACCGGAGAGCTCTTTGTAACTTTTGAGAGCTTTCTACAAAAAGATACATCATCCAATAAATCATATAACACTTCTGTGTCCTCAATTAGTCCTTTTTTCTCTATCTCTTTAATTGATTCTGCTGCAGCTCCTGCTATTAACTGCGTAAAACCAAAACTGCGTTCTAAAGCTTTAAGATCAACAATAAATATATCGTTGCCAAGCCGTATCATTTGAAAATCTGCATTTACTCGCAGAATATCCCCGCCATCAATCTTTACAAATCGTTCGGCATCTTTCTTTATACCCAGCAGGAAACTATCCCTCTTAATCAATGCCACAGGGTAATGCTTTTTATACAATAATACGCCTTTGTCCATTGACCCGATGTACACCAAGAAACCAAAAAGATTTGTTAAGCTATCTGTTTTGAAGTTAAACTTTTCAATTGAATTGATTTGGTTAATATCAAATTGCGCAAACAATTCCATTTCATCCGGTAGCTCTTTATAATCATATAAGTATAACGTATTGACCTGTTCATCTGCAGTAGAAAGAGGACGAATTTCAAGATAATCGTTAGTTACAATTGTTTGAATAAGGGCTTTTTCGTATAAGTCCTCCAATTCAGAAGCAGTCAATTGACTGTCTAAATCTGCGAGTTTCAGATAGTATTGTCCCTCCTCTTTCATAACAAGCAGAAGTTCAAGAACAGGATTATCTGAAATTATTGCTAATAATTCCTCTTTGATTGTTTCAATATCTTTATTCATGTGTTTGCCCCTTTCCTGCTTTTTTTGCTATCCAAACATGTTGATCAAGAAAACGCCATGCAATCGAATCCCCCGCATATAATCTGTCCCTTGTTATCAGGATGATCTCTCTTAACTCAGGGTGGTTTGAAATAGTCACTCTATATAACCGATATCCCATTAGAGCCAGAGTGGGATTCCCATAATACAAATCCATTTTTACAAATATGCAGCCAATAACAATCAACAGTATTGCTAAAACAATAACAAAGCGTACTTCTGATAAACTAAAGCTAATCAATGGAATAATGTAAGTAGTTAGAAAGGTTAGATATTCGTAGTTTTGGTTTTCTACGCTTTCAATTTTATAGGAGGCATGAACTGCTCCTCTCCATTCGTAATCTAGTCTTTTACACATCAATAATCCAATAACTGATAGCAAAAGAGAGACAACAGCCAACCAATTTCTTTTGATAAGCTCTTTGAATCCAATGAATGTTGCTTCTTTACTAAAAGAAATAGGAATATCAATAGTTATAAAGAAAATCAAAAGGAATAATAGCCATAAGGAAATAAAATAAAACCGTAGTTTATACATTGTATTCCCTTTTCTTGAGTGCCCCATAAAAACCTCCTTGTTGTCGATTAGTTACATATAATATAAACACCATACAGCTGAGGATTATCCTCTGAGAAAATAATATATTATTATAAAAAGATTTACAATGGATATAAAGTGTCTTTGAAGTGTTAATAACAATGAAAAGCAATGGGGAATTGTTTTATGAACAATAAACACAACAAGTTAATTGATTATGGCTTTTAAATGGAGGTGGGATTTTGAACAATACTGGATAATTATCAAATATGCTTTATATGCTGAGAAGTTTCTCGAGAGTAATGGATGGTCCATTACTTATCTGCAAGGAGCCATTGACTATTTCGTTTTTTTGCAGAGGATTCTTTACTGTCGTTTTTTCTATTTTGATGATTTTTAAGATGTATTGTTGGAGGTGTAGTATGTTTGCAGAAGAAACATTTGTAAAAGATTTTATATGGGGTATGAGCGTTCTTTCTGCATATTTTTCTTATAATAACAAGGAAAATCTTCAGGACGTTAATATATTCGCTGAGTCTTTTGTTCGTGATTTGATGAACATTCTATTCGATAAAAAACTATGCCGTGCAGTTGATCCTCGCAACGCAGGATATGATTTGATTGATATTGAATCAAAAATTGTTGTTCAAGTAACAAGTAATTGTAGACCTGAAAAAATCAACGAGACGTTAGGCAGCCTCGACAGATCCGTTGACAAACGAGCTCGGCTTCTTGATGAAAAACTGAAAAAAATAAATGAAGTTAATAAAGAACTGAAAGAACTAGAAGATAAACAGAAAAACATTCGTATGAGGGGGGAAGTCTGGAAGGATTCAGTTGACAGATCACAAAATGAGGCGAATGCCAAGAGGGAAACCATTGTAAGAATACAAGAAGAGATCGAGAATTTAGCTCCAGATATTAGAGGCTTCACAGTTCTTTTTCTCTTTTTAAAAAAAGATGCAGATCCTGTAAAAAATGATAAGGGTCGCGGTTATAATAATTCACGTTACATTAATTTTTCACAGTCAGATAGTATTTATTGTTTTGATGATTTGATTAAAATTGTCAACAATCTGTCCTTAAATGAGGATAGTACGAAGATTGATTCATTAATAAAATTTATGAATAAGCAAGAGACTATCTTTTGCCATCATAATAGATTATTCGAAGATAAAGTGGGCACAGTTATACGAGAATATGCAAATCATTTCGCTGCGCCACTGTTTCTGCATCAGTATGAAAAGAACACGGAAGTGACATTACAAAACACCTATATTGAGCCTAAGTTTAATATTGTTAAAGGATCTAAACCGGATTCTGACTCTATCGTTTCGCTGTTGGATAACTTTGTTTATGACAATAGAAAAGTAAGGTTGCTCTTTATCGACGGAGATGCAGCTATAGGAAAAACATCATTAATGTCTTGGCTCTGTTATCACTATCAACAAGAAGATGCTGCTGGTAAATCTGTCTTTTTAAACAGAAGATTGGTAATCATCAGATTACGGGATATAACAATTAAAGGAGTAGACTCATTAGAAAACTGTAAATGCATTTTTGATTATCTTAATATTGAACCGGAGGAGTTTGAAGCTCGATATTCTTCCAGTATTATTGTGTTAGAAGGTGCTGATGAGTTGAGTTCATTTGGTTTTGATGATGGAATAACCATAGAACAATTCATTTCTGCTGCAGAAAAAGTTTTTTCAAATCACAAACTTGTTATAACCAGCAGACCGCATTTCATAAATACCGAGCGCTTCTGTTCTGCTTCTTCTCCGTTCGAATTTGAGCATGTTTGCATCAGTCATTTTTCATCTAAAGATCGTGAGGAGTGGATAAGAAGGTATAAGCGTCATGGAGGTGCAATAACACAAAGCACTGAAGAATACATAAAGAGCATTACTGATAATGATGCTGATGGAGTTGCAGATACGCCATTGGCATTGTATTTGTTATCTGCTTGTAAAGTAAGTGAAAAATTAAAAGACAACAAATGGTCCTTATACTACGAAATCTTTCATAACGCAATCAAAAATACTACATATAATAATACGTTCCAGGGGGGTGAACATACTGCTTTTAGAAACCAAGATGTTGCCGAAAAAGTCTACGAGACTGTTGGCGCTATAGCTTTTTCTATGTATAAGCACTCGTATAAAGAGCAATACTTTGTAGATTCAAAGGAACTTAACTCTATTGCAAATGAAATCAGCACAGAGAAGATCAGTGCTGAGATTTTAAAAAAGACCTGTGTGTTGTATGCATATTGGAAGGAAAGTGAATCTAGGGGCATTCTTGAGTTTTACCACAACAATATTAGAGACTATTTTTTGTGTGAGTACATTTACAAGGTTTTTTCAGCAATAGATTTTTCTGATGATAAAGATAACATTGCTGAACAACTTATTACAACCGGATGTAAGGTGTTTCAACACGAGGTGTTTGCCAAAAAAACGTGGGCACAGACTTTTATGTTTTTTTATTATCGGATAAAAGCAGAAAAAGAAAACCCTCATAGTGGAAGTTTAGCCGAAATAAAAGTTGCAGATTATTTTCCGCACATCATTTTTAAACTATTCCAAGGGAATCAATTGTGGCGGTATGAGTATTCTACTACTTCCTATAATACAATAAAGGCAACTGCACTTAATTTTGCTTTATTTATTAAGGTATGGGCGATTGCCCTTTCATCGGATGACAAGGTGATATCTTTTACTGATTCTGACCACGGATCTTTTTGGCGTGAAAAGGGCGTATTCACCGACTGGGTTGATTTGTATACAGATTCGATAGAGATAGCGAACAATATTCACGTTTCATTCGGAAGCAATACAAGTTATAGCAACATGCTATTTAACAATCTATCTATGGATACAGCATGCTTCGAAAGAGTTAGCATGAAAAACTGCGTCTTTTTTAATGCGGATTTGAGTTATGCATCTTTTGGGTATTCAAAATTGGAAGAAGTTGATTTTTCACAGTCCTTGTTATGTGGTGGTCGTGACAACTCAAAGTCTGCTAATTTTTGTCATGCAGAGTTAATTGACGTATTATTTAAAAAGGCAAAGCTGAGTGGCGTCGACTTTTCAGAAGCTACTCTGGAGAATGTCGATTTTACAGGAGCAGACATCAAAAATACATCTTTTATTCATGCGTCAATAAGTAATGTGACTTGGCCGAATAGTAAAAATGCGCTTAGTTCAACAGAGTTTAAACATACAAAGGTGTCTAAAACAAAAATAAAAAAGATGGATTTAACTCAAACACAGTTAAACGAAGCAGAGTTTACTAATTGCATTTTTGAGGATGTTCTTTTTCCAGATTTAGTATGTGTCACGTTTGAAAATTGCAATTTGAAAAATTGTAGTTTCAAAGGCACAACTAATTGTTGCTTCAAGGGCTCAACACTAACGGGTGATTTGAATTGGAGTTCCCACACATTAAAAAATGTAGAGTTCACAAATTCAAGTATTGAAAGTATTGTATTTAAGTTTTCTCGCTTGGAACAGGTCGTTTTTAATAGATGTTCAGTAAACGAAATACAACTCTATAATGCAAACCTATGCACTAATTCATTCATGAGTATTAGAGCAACAAGAGCAAAACTCATGCAACCAAATACGGTACACATAAGTGAAGTATGATATTGGGTAAAGGCAATGTAATTATGATAATAATGTTGATAAAAACAATTTGTCAAATCAATAATAGCGAATAGGAACTTTCAGTGCATTGATGGTTAAAGGGTTTATGATCCTTTAGATGACCTGAAAACAGATTTGGTCAATGGCAGATATGGGCTTCATTCGTAAAACTAATACATAAATGGGCAGAAATAAAGCAATCTAGCGCAAAAAAATCACCCCCAAGCGATATGCTTGAGGGTAATATTTAATTTGATGATTTTAGAACACAGGTGACGACAAACTTCTTCGGTGCGTGACCGGTGTAGTAAAAAGGATAGCATGTGGTAAGCAGCAGATGCTTTCCCTCAATGGTCGGAATCCGAAGATCCTCGTCTGTTTCAAGGATCTCTGTTGATTCGATCACATAGGTGTAAATCATTCCGTTTGGCATAGTCACCTTGATGGTTTCACCATAGGCAACATCTTTCAGGATCTGCAAATGGTTCCGATTTCGGTGACCATAGACAACACAGACACCTTCTTCTCCCGGTGAGGCAGATGTGTTCAGCCAACCGGGGGTCTTTTCAAGCGTTGCTTCATCGACAGACGGAGCAATCGTTATGTCCTTTCCATGAATCGTCAGAACAAAAGCCGCTCCGTGCGGAACGGATACTTGCGGTACGGCAGTTGGTTCGGAGGGCGGGCGTGATGTTGGGGATACGGTAACAGGTTCATCAATTATAGGGAATTCTGGCCAATCACCGGATTCGGGAGTTGCAGATGGTTTCGGCGCAACCGTGCTGCTCGGCGTCGGAATCACGATCTCGATGATCTCGGTTTCGATTGTAGGTTCGGGGGTTACAGTCGGCGCTGCCGTTTCGATTGCTTGTTCTGCAAGCAATGAAATCTTGTCGCCGAGCAGGAACGGCAATATCAGAATTGCGATTGCAAGAATCGCAAGGATAATAATGTGTTTCTTCATGGGATTTCCTTTCGCTTATTGGTACGGTCTTCCGAACATAATGATCGGGTAGTTTTTGGTCTGCCATAGATCCCGCACGACGACGCAGCCTTTGCTGCTGGATGCTTCAACAACTTTTCCGTCGCCGACATAGATACCGACATGGTGAATTTCCTTCCAACGGTGGCAGCCCTCACATTTCTTGTTGACCCAAAAGACAAGATCGCCCGGTTCCAGTTCTGACCACGCAACAAGCAAACCGCGGTCGTAACAGTATTTCGCCTGCCCTGCAGCATTGGTGTACATATGATCTCCGAGTTCGGGATCGACTTCGTGGATCGCCCAGTATGCGAGACCGGAACAATCGAACTTTGTACTGCCTTTTGCACCCCATACATAGGGACAACCGAGCTTTGTCAACGCCGCACGAACAACGTCAGCTCCTTTGCTGTTGGAAGGTAAGTGGCTGATAATCTCCGTATAGTCCGCGCCGCCGAGCAGATCGACGCCGATCAGCGCGGCATAGTATTTGGTGTATGCCGGGGACATCATCTCCTCCAGAAGCTGCATCTGCAATTCATCAAAGCGATAGTATTCTGCAGCTTCCCGATAGGTCATAGACCGCTGATGCACATTGACAATCAGCTGCGTGACTGTCTCCGGCTCCGGCGTGTTGCCGTCTTCGTCGGGCGTTGGGGTTGGAGCATTCTCCGGGACTACCTCGTGAAGTTCATAGGTGAAGCCAACCGTGTTCATGACAGAGAACACTTCTCGCAATCGCTGTTCGCATTCATCGTCCGGGACAAGGATGATGATCGGATTCTCACCTGTGGTGGACAGGACGGAGTAGACAGCGAGTACATCGATCCAGTTGTTGACCGTAGCGGAATCGCCGTCATTGTTGTCACCTCTATAGACCACCTCGAACTCGTCGTGATCGATTTCTTTTTCGAACTTCTTGATCCGTTTATCAATCGCATCCTTGTAAGATTGGTCGATCCTTGTAATGATCTCGGTCATGGTTGGTCCCTCCGGTGATGCGTCGTTCGACCAGAATAGTCCGAAGCATACGCAGATGATCGCGGCTACAAGGGCAATGACAAGAATAATGACGACCGCAACCCAACCGCCAGCGGCGATTGCGGCGACAAGGGCTTTGATCGCGGCAATGATCGCTTTTACGGCAGCTTTGATCGCTTTTGCGGTCATCTCCGCCGCCTTTTGCGCGGCTTTAGCCGCTTTGACAGCGACCTCTTTCGCAACCTTCGCCGCTTTTTCAGCTGCCTTTGCTGCCTTCTCGCCGACTTTTTCTGCTGTTTTAACAGATTTCTCTGCGGTTTTGACGGATCGCTCGGCGGTCTTGACCGACTTTTCGGTTGTTTTTACCGTTTTCTCGGTTGTTTTAACGGTTCCTTTCGCGCCTTGTTTGACCGATGAAACAGATCTTTGACCTGCAGCATTTGTCTTCTGTACGGGACGCTGATCGGAACGGAACAGTCGTTGATTGTTCTGGACGGAGTGCGATTGCTGCTCTGTCTGTTGAAGCGCATGATGATCTCCTCCTTTTTGCGTGGTGTATTCGTACTGCGGCTTTATTGCAGGGTTGGATTCCGTAGGTGTAGAACTATCCGGCTGATGCTCATACGCCTTTTCCTTTGGTTCGGTTCGCTGATTCTGCAAGATCTCTGCTTTCTGCTGCGGAGTAATCTCTTGTGGCGCAGGGCGAGAAGACCGAAAGGATGGTTCATCTGATTGCTTTGGTTCGAGCTGATTGAATCGTTGCTGAAGCACATTGGCTTTTTCTTTCGGCATAATCTCATGACCGGAAGTATCGTATCGCGGTTCGGTTTGAACCGAAGGATTGCTTGATGGTTGGTGTGGTTCAGCCGCTTGCTGCTGATTTGGTGTCCGGGTTTCTGTTCGAGGTTGGTTCTGCTCCAACCGTTCCGCTTCCTTCTGTTCACGCCGATTCTCCAGATCTTCCACCTTGTCACGGATCTTGTCTTCAACCTTTTCTTTGACTTTGTTTACGGCTTTCTTTGTGCCGGAATATGCAACGGAAGCGGCTTCAACGGTGTACTGCTCGGATTTCTGCGTAGCGTAATCGGGCTCGGATTCATAGCGTTCGTCCGCGGGAACGGTTTGCTCATCCACCTTGCAATAGCCGGTTTTCATGTGCCGTGGAAGCTTGCGGAAAGCGTCAGCCGCCTTTGGAACTTTCATGTGTTGACGTTCTTTGACTTTTTTCATTTCCATGTTTCCCTCCAAAAGAAGGGGAGCGGAACCCGCTCCCATACTCTTATGCCTCGATCGTTTCCTTCGGCTTGGTCGTCATGACCTTGTAGAGCTTCGTATCCTTGGGGAAGTGATTCTCAAACGGTACGATATTCCCAGCACATTTCAGAAGTCCCTTGCCGGCGTCGGCGTTGGTCACATACGAAAGCTGCGTTTCTGAGATACCGAGAAGCTTTGCAAGCTCGATTCGATCCGTCGCCGCCTGATTCAAAAGCGTGATGAACTCACTGTTTGCAAGCATTGTCCGTGCGGTGTGCGACTGCAGAAGATCCTCAATGTTCTGCGAAATACCCGTGTAGCAGGCGTTGTGTTTCCGCGCGCGCTTCCATTGTTCGAACAGGAAGTTGGAACTGTATTCGTTGGCAAAGAGCAGGTAGATCTCATCAATGAACACATAGGTCGGACGACCTTTCTTCTTGTTCCGCACGATTCGGTTGTAGATGGAATCGAGAACAACGAGCATACCGACCGTCTTCAATGCCTTGCCGAGATCGCGGATGTCGTAGCAGATCAGGCTGCTTTCCGTATTGACATTGGTGGGCTTAGCAAAGGTATCAAGCGAACCGTCCGTAAAGAGCTCGATCGCAAGCGCAACGTCCTTTGCTTCCGGTTCGGGCTGCTTCAGAAGCTCTTTGTGGAAATCCTTGAGCGTCGGAACCTTGCCGGTGCAGCCGCGCTTGATAAACGGGCGGTATACGATCTGCGTACAGCGGTCGATCAGCGACTTCTCTTTTGCTGAGAGCTTGCCGCTCCCGACAAGCTGTTCGAAGAGCGAAAGGATAAACTCGCTCTTCAAAAGGACAGGATTCTCGGAGTCTGCGTATTCGGATTCCATATCCATAGCATTGATGTGGTTCTTGGAATCGGCAGCGATATTGATGACCTCACCGCCGAGCGCACGGACAAGCCGGTCGTATTCGCGCTCCGGGTCGATGATAATTACGTCACCCTGATTACGGAGGACAAGCTGGATGATCTCATCCTTTGCAAAAAAAGACTTACCGGAACCGGACACACCGAGCACAAACCCGTTGCCGTTCAACAGCGAGCTGCGGTTGACAAACAGCAGGTTCTTGCTGATCGCGTTCTGCCCGCAGTAGATGCCTTCCGGGTGGTTGATCTCCTGTGCCTGAAACGGCATGAAGACCGCTGCGGATTCGGTCGTCAGCGTGCGCAGAGCATTGATTTTCCGAAGCCCATACGGAAGCGTGGTGTTCAGTCCGTCAAGCTGCTGATACTTCAGCGTCTGGAACTGGCAGATATGCTTTCGCGCAACGGAGAGCAGCGCTTCCGTGTCCGTGTCCAACTGCTTCTTGCTGTCCGCAACATGAACGAGCGTGACTGTCACGAACATCATGCGCTGATCACGGGATGTGAGATCGTCAAGGAACTCTTTGGACTCCTTGCGCTGCTGTTCAAGGTCATATGGAACAACTGCGGAAAAGTTGTTGTTCTTATTCTGCTTGCGCTGCCAGTTCGTGATCTCCGTTTCCGTGCCGAGCAGCTTGCGCTCGACCTCCTTGACCGCTTCATCCGTGGGAATCGGGATAATGTCGATCGACAGCATGAGATTCCGGTTGATGTCGCAGAGCTCAGACACCATGGAATCTTTTAGAAACGACGGAAACTCCTGCAGATACAAAACCCGCGCATATTTCTTGCCGATCTTGATATGATCGCTTTTGACTGTCATGCTGTCGGGACAGATGGCGTCCGTAAACGAGTGTCCGCGCTTCATGAGATCCTTCAAATCGAAGTGATAGCTTTCCTCCTGTCCGATGCGGAAGAAGTCGTGGAACACACGCATCCGATCCGCTATCTCGATCTCATACAGTTTAGAGGACAGGCCGGCAAAGCGGGAAGCAAGCTCTGTATAGACGCGGGAGAAAAAGGTTTTTGCTTCCTCGTAGGATTTCTTAATGACCGATACCGTGATGTACTTTTCCTGCAAGATTCCATTGCCGCGGATTGCCGCGTCCATAATCATGCTGTTGTACTCGTCACGGTATTCGTCGAGACCGTCGTCTGCGTGTGGGATCAGATTCCTTGCAAAGCTGCTCTTTGTCATGCGCCGGTTATTGATCGTGATCTTGGTGGTCGCTCCGATCTCCAGCGCATTCAGCAGCTCGCAGTATGCCAGAAACATGGCAAGCTGATCGTCTCGCGCCGCAACGGAGTAATTGACGTCCGTGAATCGGAATGTGCGGGAGAACTTGTTGCCGACCTGAAAGGTTCCGTCCTTCCAGATCTTCTTGATCGGGATGGTTTCCTGTACAGAAGAAGGAACCTTGAACGGTTCCTTCTCAGATTTCAGTATTTGATTGAGCGTTTTAATCAACGCGCAGCACCTCCTTTAATTTTCCGCTTGCCAGGATCGAGGCATATAGATTCGTGGGTTTCGAGGTCAGTTGTTTCGGCATGAGAAACTCGGACTGAATGTATGCCCGGATGAACTGTTCGGCAGTCATGCCGTGGTATTTGACAAAGCCGAGAATCGCAAACGGGAACGCGGCAACGACGCACAGCCAACTGACGGTTTCCGTGCCGAGCACATTCCGAAGTCCGAAATAGACGCCGATCGCAACGCCGACAGCCAGTACCGCAAAGATAAACTGGCGTAGCGACAAGCCCATGAAGATTGACTCCTGATAGTCGCGGATTTCTTTATTGATTTTGATTTCCAATGTGGTCTCCTTTCATATGGTATTAGAATCCGATCATTTCCTTGACTACCCGATCACTCATCTTGACCGCGCCGACGAGAACAAGGAAGTTGAAGATCAGTTGGAACAGGAATGCCCATACAACGGTTGTCGCGTTCCCATTCGTGTTGATCGGCGGGTTCTCCGTCAGCACCGAATAGACGACACAGGCAAGGATAATAACGACACCCTGCAGGCACACCCCGGCATACGACTTCAGGAACTGACGTCCGACCTGGGATGTGCCTTCGCCTGCAAACGATGCAAGCGGAATCGGCGCGACGGCGGTGTACATGAAGATCTTAAAGATCCGCGAGTAAACGGTGAGAATCATTACAAATGACAGCACCGTTACGAGAAGCGCACCGATCAGCGCCACGATCCACAGCGGAATGCTGTCGAGGAAGGAGCATTGATTGATCTTCTGTGCGATCGCATCCGGGAGAGTGATTCCGGTTGTCAAAACACCGCCTGCATGAGCGGAAATGTTGTTGAGAATCCCATGCCCGATCTTAAAGATGCCGGTCAGAATATCCATGCTGTAGCCGACCACCGCTTTCGCAATAGCAAAGCGGATAAATAGCTTCAGAGCAACCTCCGGACGTTTGATCTCCGAAAAGTTGGTCGTCGTTTTCACCACACCGACAATAAAGAACAGAACGAGCAGCGCATACGCGATGGCTTTCAGCCCGCCTTGAATGTTGGCGATTGCGCTCCACACGGCACCGCCGCGGATGTTCTGCGGAGAGGTGGTCAGAAGCGTCCAGATGGTCTGCATGGCTTCCGACCAAAAGTTGAGTGTGTAGTTCAGAATGTCTATGATCCAGTTACCGGATGACTGCAAAAGCGTCACCTCCTTTTCGACAGGGCAGGCGAAATGCCTACCCTGTCGTTATGAAATCAACCGGTGATCAGGGACAGGATTTCTTTCGTAAAGGTAATGACGATGCCGCCGGCAATCGTCAGCATACCGTTTGCTCTCTGCGAGGGATCGTGCGACTTCAAGCTGAGACCAAGCTGCAGAATGCCGAAGCCGAGCAGGATGATACCGATCGCCCGGATAAAGCCGAAGATGAAGTCGCTGAGGTTGTTGACAACCTGAATCGGATCATCGTCTGCAAACGCCGTGGTCGCAAAGGAGAGGGTAAGTACGATCGCGCAAAAGATGCAGAAGATCATACGGGTTCGTTTGGACATTTTCATATAGTGGTTTCCTCCGTTTCATTTTCATCGAGTAGAATGTATTGTTCAGCGTTGTCGAAGTTAAAAGCTTCGTTAAACGGGATATAGGAATAGGACTGTCCTTTGTGAATATACGGCGGATAGCCGCCGTTGACAGTCATGTGAATGTTTGGATGGTGATTGAGATCATACTTGTCATCCATCACCGCGGGAAATCCGCGGATAAAGAGAAGCGCCTTGCTGTTGTCCAGTAGACGCACTTCGTCAGGCGTCAAGAGTTCTCTCCCGGTTGTTTGCATATTGGTCGAGTAGCTGCCGCTTTTGCCCTTCGTCTGCCCGTGGGTTCGGGTGTCGATCGTTTCCTTGCCGAGCAGCTTCGAGATATACTCATGGGTACTCTGCTCATTGCCGCCGAGATACAGAAGCGTGTCGCAGTTGCCCGTGATTGTTTCCCAACCGTGTTCCTTATACAGCCCTTTGAGCTGTGCGAGATTCTGCACAATGATCGTCGCGCTGATCTCGCGGGAACGCATGGTGGCAAGGGACTTGTCGAACTCCTCCGGCAAGGATACGTTGGCGAACTCATCGAGGATCATCCGCACATGGGTCGGTAGCCGTCCGTGGTATACATGGTCGGCTTGGTAATAGAGCTCCTGAATGATCTGCGTGTAGAGCATACCGACAAGATAGGACAACGAGGTATCGTTATCGGGAATGACAGCGAAGATCGCTGTTTTCTGTTTCCCCAGTTCGCTGATGTCCATATCGTCATGGTCGGTGATCGAGCAGATCTGATCCATATTGAACGCTGCTAATCGCACCGCCAGCGAGATATTGATACTCTTCGCCGTTTTTCCTGCCGCCTGCTTGTAGATCCGATACTGCTTTACAGCAATGTGCATGGGCTGATTGTCGCCGAGCTGCTTGAACAGCAGATCGAGCGCTGACACATACGTTTCCTTATCCTCACGAACATCGGCGTAGGAGAGCATCTTCATGATCATGCTAAAGTTCTGTTCTTCCTCCGGCGCTTCGTACAGGAGATAGAACATGAGAGACTCGAGCAATGCGGTTTCCGCTTTCTCCCAGAACGGATCGCTGCCGCCGCTGCCTTTAGGGGTGGTATTGCGAATCAAGTTTGTGATTAAGCGCAGGACGTCCTTATCATCCCGAACGTACTTGAAAGGGTTATACCCGTCCGATTGCGAGAAATCGACAAGGTTGAATGCTTTAACTGTATAACCCTTTTCTTTGAGCAGATGCCCAACGGCGGAAAGAATTTCGCCTTTCGGATCGGTTACCACAAAGCTTGCGTTGCATTCCATGATCCCTGGCAAAGCAAGGGAGCGGGTTTTACCCGCACCGCTGCCGCCGAGGGTAAGGATGTTCAGATTCCGTCTGTGCTTATGGGTATCCATGCCGAGCCGAACGTGCTTGGTCAGCGGAAAGCTCTGCTTCTGTTCGATCTGTGCATTGACCTGCTTCGGAGAACCCCACTTTGCGGAGCCGTGTTCCTCGCCTTGCCGGAGGTTCGGTCGCGTTCCGAAGTACACAATCCCGCCGAAAGCGTATATGGCAAGGCACAGCAGAAGCGACCGTGGGGTATTCTGACACCATTCAATCGAGAAAGGTGTCTGCATGTGTTCCGTCAATCGGTTGAACACATCGAGCAAGCTCCCCCCGAGACACGGCGCAAGCAGAAGCGCGAACCATACAGTAGGCAAAAGGAGGATCCCGTAGAGTATGAGATCCTCCTTCTTGGTGTTTCGATTCTTCATGTCAGAGCCCTGCGCGCACCTTGTAGGGCCGCAACTTTTGAAAATGATACAGCACGGCAGCGACCTTGCCGCGATAGGTGGCGTCCTCCGGCAGGACACACTTCATACGGGAAAGAGCATCGATCACGATGTAAAGCTGCTCTTTGGTCAGTTCGCAATGGTAATACTTCATGCAGACACCTCCTTACCGTTCCTTCGTGTCCTTGGTTTTCTTTCTTCTGCGGGTGCGTTCCGGCTCTTCGCGCTCCTTCTTTTCGATTAGCTTGCGATTCGCTTCAAGCTGTGCGAGTACGGACGGCTTACGCTTGCCGTTCGGGTTCTCCTTCAGTCGATCTCGGTCGGAGCGCTTGGCTTCGGACTGTTCCTTGGAGTCTTTTGAGCTTCGCTTCGACCGAGTATCTTTTTTTGTCGGTTCTTCGGGTTCATCCTTCACCCGGTTGTAGCCGATGCGTTCCAGAATGTGGTTGACAAGCGGAATGCTCTTTGCGGCAATTACCACATCCACCTTTTCGTTTTCGGACTTCGTATCCACAAACGGCGCAAACAGCACTTGCCTTCTCGCCGATGCTTTGAACGCCTTGTACTGTTCCTTGGTCAGACTTAAGACCTGAAGCTCCTCGCCGGAACGAAGGAGCTTCATCATGGAAGTCCTGCCATACACCTTTTTATGATTCTTTGACCACGCAATGAGAATCGCTGCGAGGTTCTTTGCCGCGGAACCGGTCAGCCGGATGGCGACCTCGGTTCCGTTCAATGCCATGCGGACAACTTCGTCCGCCGCTTCACCGTTCATATGGTTCATCTCCAATCATTGTTATTGTTGATTTCAGACAATCTCCACTATTGTCTTCTGGATCGTTATGTGATAAAATACAGATACTTAGAGAAAAGGAGGGCTTGTGTATGTGCAGTCAGCAAGAAGTAAAGTCTATCATTTCAGAGCTTTATCAAGGCTTGCAGCCGCTGTTTCCAAACAGCAATATGGAAGCCATCCTGTTCGGCTCCTATGCAAGAGGTGAGCAAGACTCGGATTCCGATATTGATGTGATGTTTCTTGTAGATACACCCCAACAGGAGATCTCAAAAAGGACTTGGGAGATCGGAGATGTTGCTGCAAACATTCTGTTGAATCGTGGCGTTGTTGTTTCGCCGATTGTCGAGAACAGAAGTTATTTCCGTAAGAACGCCGATTTTCTGCCGTTCTTCCGGAACATTGCAAGGGAAGGAGTTCCTTACTATGCTTGATGCCGATTTGAAAGCGTTGTCGAAACATCGATTGGATCGTGCGGCACAAACCCTTGTCACCGCAAAGCGTGATCTTGATGCCGAGGATTATGCGTCCGCCAACAATCGTGCTTACTATTGCATCTTCTATGCCATGCGTGCTGTGCTTGCACTGACTGGTGAGGACTATAAGAAACATTCCGCAGTCATTGCGCGGTTTACCGAGCTGTACTTGAAAACAAAACAACTGCCGGCTGAACTTGGCAAGATCATCTCGACAGCTTCCATAATTCGAAACCACAGTGACTATCAGGATTTCTACATCTGCTCAATCGAAGACACGAAGAAACTGATTGAAAATGCAGAATGGATGCTGAATACGGTAACGACATTTCTTCAGCAACAATACAAAGCATAAAGGTGTTTGATTTGATCTTCCTGCAGTGCATAAGAGCATTGCAGGAAGTTATTTTTCTTCCCACAAATCCACTCGTTCCCGTTCCTCCAGTTCGACCTCTTCGCTCATCTGGTGTTCAATCCTCGGAGAGTCTGCCTGTATCTTTTCGCACAGGCGCAGTTTCTTCTGACATTCACGGATCTCGGCATTGATTGAGGCAACCTTTTCATATACTTCGTTTCGTTCCGCCTTCAATGCTTCAAGATCTGTTCCGTCCAGTTTCTGCTCCGCTTCCAGATACCGTTTGTAGTCCTCCTCGATTTCTACAACACCCTGCGTATACAGACCGGGGACGTCCGCTAAATGCTCGACCGTGGATAGTGCAGAATACAGTTCCCGACGACGTTTCTTTTTGCTGTTCCAGATGATCCGGCTCTTGTTGAGCGTTTCTACCGTTTCGTTTAGCTCTATAATCTTCGCTTGCAGTTGTTCCCTTGTGTCGATCTTGTTCCGATCAAGAAAAGCGGCTTGGGCTTTGTACTGCTCAAACCGCTTTAGTTCCTTGTAATTCACCTTTGGGTATTGCGTTCGCTTGCCCTGTCCAATGATGCCGAGAACGTACATCCACGAAACATACAGCGCACGGAATCCGCGCTGCTTGCCGTATGGGACAAATGCTTTCTGCACTTTTGGCATAATGACCTCAAAGGTCGGATCGGACATAGCTTGGTCGATGAAGCTTTCGATATCGCGCTCCGTCCATGACTTGCCATTGCGTTTGATGCGATAGGGGTGAGTGTAGCCGTCCGGTACGAATGACGGATAGGAACCGTGATGACGCACCATGTAGCCGTGATCTTCCATGAGCGCGTAAAACCCGCCGAGGTTCATTGCCAGCGACAGGCATTCCTCTACATCCTGATCGAACAGCTCGCGAAGCGTCATGAGTCCTGCTTCGTGCAGCTTCCATTCAGCGTAGGTAATGCCCTTGCCAGAGGTTTCCATAACGACGGATAAACCGTATTCTTTGCACAATCTGTCGGAGATCTTGCGTATCTGCTGATAGTACGACTGTGCTGTGCTATGGTACTTCTTTCCGGTTTTGAAGCTGACCGAGTTCAGCGTTATGTGGTTATGGATGTGCTCTTTATCCACATGAGTACCGAGCACAACCTCATAGTCTGACAGATGCTCTTTGATAAAACGAATACCGAGTTCATGAGCAACATCCGGCGTGATCTCATGGGGAGAAAAGGACTGGATGATGTGAAACGCCTGAATGCCGTCGGTCTTTCCGTACCGTTCTTTTGTTGCCTGCATCTGTTTTGCGGCATCTTTCGAATCGCAGTATTGGCAATAAGTGAACACGGCATCTTCGGTTTTATCCGGGTTTTGAACATAGCGGATCAGCTTATCAAGCCGCATTCGCTTGGACAGAATCTTGGTTATCGCCATGTTTTCTCCCACTCGCGCATGAGCCGCAGCACTTGCTGATAGGTTCGCTTTACTTCTTTGAGATCGCCATTCGAAACGTTCCCCGTAGTGTTCACCTTCCGAACAAGCTGATTAAAGTTGACGCCGATCCGGTCAATCGCATCGGTCAGCGATAGAAAGTCTGCGTTGGGACGTTCCTGAATCGGACAGTTCAAGACCATTTTTCGGATCAGTCCGGCATGGGACAAACCGGTTTGTTTGCAAAGGTCATTGAATCTTTGACCTTCCTCTTGGTTCAGCATAATGTGAATATCTACATTTCTTGTCCGCAATCGTTCACCTCCGATCTGATTCTTTTTGTTTTGAAAAGAAATAAGCATCGCCGTAGGCAAACTCCCGCTTTGCGGCATATGGGTATTAGGGCAGAGCCCTAACAAGCGGCGTTTGTGGATACAAAGGCGATGCTTGCAAGGACAGCGGCAGAGCCGTTCTGTCCTTCGTTCCGTAGTTCCAGCCCAACCCGTAGGAGCGGGGCTGAATCAATGAGATTTGATTATAGTTGCATTTTCTTATTTCACCGGTTATACTGGAAAGTCGAAAGGAGCTGATGAATATGAAGCGATTCGTCCCGCGGGACAAGATGAGTAAGCGCCATAAGAAAGAACTTGACTCGCTGAAGCGAACGGTCTGGGAAGTCAATCCAACAACCAAGATCGTCAAAAGCAAGAAGGTCTATGACCGCAAGAAACAGCCTCGGAACTACGAACCGTATGATTTCCGAGGCTGTTTTTATTTGCCTCAAGCCATGTAAAGAAACGTCGTTTACCGCTCCGGTTCCGGATCGTTCTTCTCCTTGTGACTTTCTTTGTACTGCTCCTGTCGGTGCATGAGATCCTCGTTGAAGTCCTTGCCGAAGGTCGGTGTATGATCGTACACCTTGTAGGAATCCTTCAGCATCTCCTTGATGTTCTCCGCTGCGTTTCGTCCCTGCTCGTCGTTGTCCAAGCCGAGGTTCACATACTCAATCTCCGGATGGTCAATGAGGTATCGCTGCAAAGCAACGGGTGAGCACCCGCCGAGGGAAACGCGGTGCGCGGGATACTGCTTCTTGCTGTAGCTGCAAAGCGTCATGTGCGAAAGCAGATCAATCGCGCTCTCAAATACCCATACCGATTTGCAGTTCTCGCCTGCGGGGATCGAGAACGCATACGCCTTGTTGCTGCCCGGTGCATCGTGCTTGCCTTCATTGAAACAGGCGCGGGTACATGCATACTTTGGTTCGCCATCCTTGTCCTTGCCGACGAATACCACCTGTGCCGGACATTTCTTCTCGGCGCGTTCACCGTTCTCGTCCGTGTAGGTAAAGGAATTGGTCTGGTAGATCAAACCCTCCTTCATGTATTGCGAGATAATCTTCGGTGAGATCCCGCGCTGGCAGAGGTAGGCATATGCCGCCTTGCTGTTTTCGCTCGGTGTCGGAAGCTCAAACGGTTCGGACTCCTTTGCGGAAATCTCGGACGCTTTCGGCAGCGGTCGCTCGTTGATGTCCTTTTCGCCGAGCAAGGTCTGCATGGCTTCGACAAAGCCGCGTCCCTCGTACTGCATGAGAAAAGAGATTGCTTTGCCGCCAAGCTGGTGACTGAACCAGTACCAGTGGTTATCCTTCATGTACAGGCTGTCGTGTTCTTTCATTCTGTACTGATTGCCTTCACGCTCCAGCTCATAACCGCGGGACTGCGCGTAGGCAACGAGATCGATGCTGTCTGCAGCGTCGATCTGTTCCTGTGTGTATCGCTTCATATAGTTCTCCTTATCTTTCATATTCGTCATTCGACCGTTCCGGAGATTCCTCCTCGCGGTCTTCGTTTTCTTCACCGATCGCGTCGCTTTCGTGCTTGTCAAGGTTCAGCAGCGCATCCAGTTCGGTCAACCGAGCCGTCTTCTCACGGAGTTCGTCTTCCTGGGGGAACGGCTTTTCGAGCTCCTCTTTAAGATTCCGTTCCTGATCGTGCAGCTCGGACAGCGTCCGTTCATACCCCTGCTTTCGTGCAGGAATCGAAGCAAGCGCATTGTCCATTCGGGTGATATTGCCGTACGCGTCTTCGCCGAGGTCGATCCGATAGGAGAGCGTTCCCTCCATTCGCATTTTGAAGGTCTTGGTAAAGGAATCATAGGCAAGGAACAGATCGAAGCCCATATAGTTGCCGATCATGGATTCATTTCCGGATGTCTTCGCCATACAAGCGGCAAGGATCGCTAAGCCTGCTTCCTTCTTTTCATCCGGTCCGTAGATCGTCCCGGATACGGTCATGCCTGCAAATCCGTCCACCTTGTGCTGTGCGTACAGTTCCATATCTGCTTCGCACCCGGCTATGTTTTCCTCGGTCAAGCGGATATCCTTCGGCACCTTTTTCAGAAGGCGATCCTCCAAAGAGTAGCGCATGGAGAGGTAGTTGGATTTTAAAAGCTTCAGTTTGGATACCTGTACCTCCAGATCCATCTTTTCCTTGATATGCGGATTGCCTGTAGCAAGGGCTTTGACCTCGGCATACGTCAATGCCGTCTCGTCAACATCCTCGCAGGCGCGGGCAGGGGTTTTGCTCGTCATGATCTGCCCGATAAACTTCTGCTTTGCCTCGATCGTTTGCCACATATAGCTGTCAAACGTGTTCTCGGTAACATAGCGAAAGATCTCAACCTTCGGGTTATCGTTGCCTTGCCGCAGGATTCGACCTTCGCGCTGAGCTATATCTGCCGGTCTCCACGGAATATCCAGATGGTGCAGAGCGATCAGGCGCTTCTGCACATTGGTTCCAGCACCCATCTTAGCGGTACTGCCGAGCAGGATTCTGACCTTTCCGGCTCGGACGTTTCCGAACAGCTCGGCTTTCTTCGTTTCGGTGTTCGCCTCATGGATGAACGCAATCTCTTCTTCCGGTACACCGCGTTCGATCAGCTTCATTTTAAGATCGTCATACACATTGAACTTGCCGTCGTTGTGCGGGGTGGACAGATCGCAGAACACGAGCTGCGCGGAACGCTGCTCCGAAGATTCGAGCCATATCCGATAGATATTGTCCAAACAGGCATTGACCTTGCTGCTGTCCTCGTCCGGCAGCATGGGATTGTTCAGTCGTTGATCGAGCGCGAGTTTTCGTCCGTCGTTCGTGATTTTCAGCATATTGTCCTCATACGGCTTGACAATACCCTTTCGGACATTATCCGCGCGCTCGGCGAAGCTCGCCACCATTTCCCGCTGAAACTCGCTCGGCTTTATTACCTCATTGTGGTATTCTGCTTCCGGTACGGGAAGATTGAGCATATCCGCTGTCTGCACGTCCGCAATGTCCTTGAACATGGACACCAACTCCGGAAGGTTGAAAAAACGGGCAAACCGCGTCTTCGCCCGATAGCCGGTTCCCTCCGGGGCAAGCTCAATCGCCGTGACCGTCTCACCGAATGTGGACGCCCATGCATCGAAGTGCTGCAAATGCGCGTCCTTCAGACGGTTGTACTGGAGATAGCGCTGCATGGTGTACATCTCCGTCATGGAATTGCTGATCGGTGTACCTGTGGCAAACACCACGCCGTGGCTGTCGGTGATCTCGTCAAGATACTGACACTTCATGTAAAGGTCGCTTGATTTTTGTGCCTCTGACTGGGCGATCCCCGCGACGTTACGCATCTTGGTGTACAAAAACAGGTTCTTGTAGTAATGTGCTTCGTCTATAAACAGCCGATCGACGCCGAGCTCCTCAAAGGTCACGACATCGTCCTTGCGTTCCCGATCATTCAATCGCTGCAGCTTTGTTTCCAACCCGCGCTTGGTTTTCTCCAACTGCTTGATCGACAGATAGTTTCCGGCCTCGGCTTCGAGCGCTTCGATCCCAAACGTGATCTCTTCGATCTGTTCCTCGATCGTCCGCTTCTGCCGTTCCAGAGACAATGGGATCTTCTCGAACTGCGAGTGCCCTATAATGACTGCATCGTAATCGCCGGTCGCAATCCGGCTGCAGAACCGTCTGCGGTTCTGCTTCTCAAAGTCCTTCTTTGTCGCAACAAGAATGTTCGCAGAAGGATAGAGCTGCAGAAACTCGCTTGCCCACTGTTCTGTTAAGTGATTGGGTACGACGAACAGGGACTTGTGGCACAGCCCAAGCCGCTTCAGTTCCATCGCCGCAGCGGTCATTTCGAACGTCTTTCCCGCACCGACAACGTGGGCAAGCAGGGTGTTCCCGCCGTACAGCACGCGCGCGATCGCGTTGGCTTGGTGCGGTCGCAATGTGATCGCGGGGTTCATGCCCGGAAACACAAAGTGGCTGCCGTCGTATTCCCGTGGACGTGTTGAATTGAACCGTTCGTTGTACATGGTCACAAGCCGATCACGGCGCTGCGGATCCTTCCAGAGCCAATCATGGAACGCTTCCTGCAGGAGCGTTTGCTTCTGCTGTGCAAGGATCGTCTGCTTCATGTTCAGCACACGCTTTTCACGCCCGTCATCATCTGTGACGGTATCGTAGATACGGACGTCTTTGAGATTCAAGCTATCCTCAATGATCTCGTATGCATTGATCCGATTCGTACCGTAGGTGACGTTTACCGTGACATTGCCGTAATCGGTGTTCTTGCCTTCGATTCGCCATTCGCCGGTGATATCGAAGTAATGCACCTGTACATACCTCTGCGCATGCCATCCGGGCTGCAGCGTTTCAAAGATGAACGCCTTGACATCCTCCTCCGGAATCCATGTCGCGCCGAGACGCACGTTGATCTCGGAAGCGTCCAGATCCTTCGGCTGCACCTTTTCCAATGCAGTAATCGAGACGGAGAGCGCTTCGGCTTCTTCCGTCCTTCCTGCATCTCGCAGCTTTTTCTGCACCGTGCGGAACGTGTTCAGCTTGCTTCGCACATTGCCGGACAAAAAGGCATCCGCTGTCACCAGCGGAAACGCTTTCAGGTCGAAGGTGTCGGGGTTATAGAAGCCCTCATAGTAGGTGCCGATGTCCCGAAAGACCAGTCCCGTGAGTTCGGCTTCGAGCGCATCTTCACTCTTTCCGGTCAACCCTGCCATATACGGAAGATCGACCTTCGCCTTTTCGGAAAGAGAAACGGTCAGCGCTTCTGCTGCTGTGTCCACATGGGTGATCTCGGTGTACTGGCGAACGGTGCGCTTATAGAACATATCCGCTTTCCGTTCCAGTTTCCCATTCTCATCGAGCACCTCCAGTGAGCAGAGCAGCGGGTATGACGAATCATCCGAAAACGCCATGCTGTTGCCGCGGCTGTTCAGAAGTCCGTACTTTGCGGTGTAGGCATCGTAAAGCGTATTCAGCTCATGCTGCGCGTCCGCGATCGCCGCGTCTGAATAGTCGTTCAGCTGCAGGTTGATCAGCTTGTGGGCACAATCGCGGATGGCGATCATGCCCTTGATCCGGTTCTGCGCGGTCAGCGATACCTCGATTTTGGACATGATCGAGTTCTCCCGGAAATAGATCTCTCCGTCCACAAGCGTAAAGGAGAAGTTCCGTACATCGGGATCGGCGGGCAGTGTCGCCTTTGCCGTTTCCTCCAGTTCATCCTCCTGCTCCAATGCGACGATCTCGCCGTGGATATTGGCAATCGCATCCCGGAGCTGTTCGTTAAGATCGGCGCCTTCAATCGGCTTCACGGTTTGCCCCATGCCGAAGCGGGCGCTTTCCTCAGCTAGCTCGCCGAGGATCATGTCCGGGTTCTTTAGGAAATACTCGTTGATCGAATAGCCGAGTTCGGACTTGCCGATGTGCAGCCATTCCTCGTCGATCTCGATCGGATGATCGCGTTTTTGCAAGAAAATGATGTCTGCAACGACGTCCGTTCCCGCATTGGCGCGAAACGCATTGTTCGGAAGCCGGATCGCGCCTAAAAGCTCCGCGCGCTGTGCAAGATACTTGCGTACAGCCGGATTCGCTTTATCCATGGTGCCGCTGGAGGTTATGAATGCGACCACACCTCCGGGGCGCACCTTGTCCAACGCTTTCGCAAAGAAATAGTCGTGGATCAGGAAATGGTTTTTATCGTAACGCTTGTCGGCAAGAGAATAGTCCCCAAACGGCACGTTTCCGATTGCGACGTCGAAGAAGCTGTCCGGATAGACAGATTCCTCAAAACCCTCGATACGGATGTTCGCGTTCTGGTAGAGTTGTCGCGCAATACGACCGGTCAGATCGTCCAGTTCCACGCCGTAAAGCTTACTACTTTTCATGCTCTCCGGCAGCATTCCGAAGAAATTGCCGATTCCGCATGACGGCTCCAGAATATTGCCCGTTTGAAAGCCCATATTGCCGA
>JAEEGI010001736.1_pt1 | contig 53990 bp, 65 predicted proteins | sample 8958751 | NCBI WGS metagenome assembly JAEEGI01 (sample SAMN16246545, study PRJNA631951) | gut metagenome | biome: gut microbiome; feature: rumen; material: KS-attached | host: Bos | place: Iran: Karaj | collected 2018-10
TAAAGAAAAAATTATTAATAAATTAAAAAGTAATGGTTTTATTAAATAGCCATTACTTTTATTTATCTATCATTTCCATATGATCTAGCATGACACCAGTACCTTCGGCAACACATGTTAGTGGGCTTTCGGCAGTGAATACTGGTACTTTCAATTCAGATGCCAAAAGTGTGCTAAAACCATCTACTAAAGATCCTCCGCCGGTTAAAACGATACCTTTGTCGATAATATCAGCAGATAATTCTGGAGGAGTTTCTTCAAGAATTCCTTTGGCAGCATGAATAATTGTATAAACACTTTCTCTAAGAGCTTCTTCAACTTCTTCACTGGTTAAATTAATTGTATGCGGAAGACCAGTTACTAGATCTCTACCACGTACTTCCATTTTTTCGTTTTTACTACCGGGATATACTGTACCGATAGTTATTTTTATTTCTTCGGCGGTACGTTCCCCTACCAATAATTTATATTTATCTTTAATATATTTAATGATATCATTATCGAAGGCATTACCTGCTACTCTTATTGATGAACTTTCGACTATTCCACCTAATGATAAGATAGCAATATCGGTAGTGCCACCACCAATATCTATTATCATATTACCGGATGGTTTTGATATATCCATACCAGCGCCAATGGCAGCTACTTTAGGTTCTACTTCCAAAAATACTCTTTTAGCACCAGTTCTTTCAGCGGCCTCTTTGATGGCATTTTTTTCTACTTGCGTAATATTAGATGGACAACATATTAATATTCTTGGTCTTTGAAAGAAACTTTTACCATTTACTTTCTTGATAAAATAATTAAGCATTATTTCAGTTGTTTCAAAGTCAGCTATTACACCATCTTTCATAGGTTTAATAGCACTTACTTTACTGGGTGTTCTACCTAACATTTCTTTTGCTTCGGTACCAACTGCTAATGGTCTTTTAGTATCTGTATCAATAGCTACGACACTAGGTTCATTTAGGACTATTCCTTGTCCTTTAATATAGATTAAAACGTTTGTGGTACCTAAATCAATGCCGATATCTTTATTAAACATAATATCACCCTCTTTTACTTATTTTATCACATATTCGGGATTATTTATAGTCTCTTTTTTTCAAAAATAATAATCTAGTTGATTCGCCACCTTTAATATGTCTTGTTGCAATATGTTCATCCATAATTTTTTTAATATTTACATATTTCTTTCTATCAATTAGATATAATCTTTCTTTTAAATCTTTATGAACAGTACTTTTACTTACTTTAAATATTTTAGCAGTATCTCTGATAGTATTTTTTGTATTAATGATATAATCTGATATATCATTTACTCTTTTAATTATATTTTTATTCAAGTTAATTACCCCTTTAGTAAATTATATTAATTCTAAAGGGGCTTATACCTATAATTCATCGATTGTTTTATTATAACTAAGTTCTGGGTCAATATTTTTACCAGAATAAGATAATTCAAAATGAAGATTACTATTTTCTGGATACATATTGGATGTACCACTTTTACCAATACGTTCGCCACGCATAACGGTATCATCTATTTTAACATTTACTTCTGATAAGCATTCATAAGTACTTACTAATTCATTATTATGTCTTATTTTAATAGTCTTACCTAGAATATCATTCTCTGTTACATCGATAACAGTACCATCTAATACAGAGAAAACATCAAATATTTCTTTATTTGTATAGTCTACACCAGAGTTTTGAATATAGGTGTTCTCATAAAAGATTAGAGATTTTTCTTGATTAGATGATTCATCCTCATAATTATAAAAGGGATGACTAATAGTAACTGTATCCATTAGATATGGTTTCATAATAGTTGGAGGGGCATATACGACCGGAACATATTCATTATCGGTTACTAATTCATAACTAACATAATTAGTATTTTCTATATTTGTTTTATTAAGTTTAGCAATTTTACCGACGTAAAAAATACTTATTCCAAATAAGAATAATGCTATCGTATAAATAATAGGAACTGCAAATAGTTTTAAATTTCTTTTCATTTCTTTCACCTAATTACATTTTTAACAAAAAAGAAATTTATATACGTTTTTTTAATATAGTATTATGATAATAATGATCTAATATTTCTTTATAAGTATATCCTGATTTAGCCATACCTAAGGCACCGTACTGACTCATACCTACCCCATGACCATATCCAATGGTATTAATTTTGACACTATCACCTAGGAGGATGATATCAAAGTCTGTAGATCTTAAACCTAGTTTATTATAGATATCGGTTCCTTTGAAACTAGTATTATTGATTTTTAAAAGAAGTATACGATTAGTACTACTTCTTTTTTCTATTTCAATATTTAAATTTTTATTGTATGGAAGATCTAGCAAATTATAAAAATCTTTTAAAGTTATTATTTTACTGGAATAAAAGGCGCTAGATTCTTCTTTATCCCAGGGGCTTTCAACACTTTCTAGATAGGGAGCATCAAAGCCAAAAATAAGGCTACTAGATTCGGTATAACCATTACTAGTAGAGAAAAATAAGGTATCAGCTACCCTACCATCATATTCAAGATATTCATCTAGTGTCTCATTGACGGCTTTTCTTAATTTATTAATGTTTTTAAGATAATTAATACCCCAAGCTTCTTTTAGATAGTTATTATCTAAATAAACTTGATTTTGAATGCTATCTACGACATCATAATCTAAATTAGCATTATATTCCATTCTTTTAAGAGCATAACTACGAGATGCTACCGCCTGAGCTTTTAAGGCTTCTAAATCAAAATCTATAGGCATTTCACCTGCTAAAACCCCTACGATATACTCTTCTAAGGGAATATTTTCAATAATTCCTGTTTTTAATCTTTTTACTCTAATATATTTAACATTGATATAATTAAGTTCTATTTCTTTATAATTGTTCCCCATTATTAGGACAATAAAAAAAGGAATAAAAATTAATAGTATTATAAAGATTATGATTTTTTTCATATACCCTCTTTTCAATAATACTTCTTTACTTCCTTATTTTAAACTACCTAAAAATGCAATAATGAAACTAGATACTAAATATGTTAGACTAAATACAATCATAATATACATTATTCTAGCTTGATTTACTTTATTTTGTTTGAAAATACGATTGAGATTTACTCCATCCATTGTCCAAACTACGATAGCCATAATAACAATATATATTATTAAATTATACATTGTTTTCTATTTCCTTAATTTTATCATTTCTATTCTTATATCTATCAATATTAGTAAATGGTGTTTCAATAAATGTCTTAATTACTTCTTTGATTAATTCTTTATCCATTTCTTCAGAAATTGCTATGACATTAGCATCATTATGAGCTTTTGATAATGTAGCTTCACTAACGGTAGATACTTTTGCACAATATATACCTTTCATTTTATTTAAAGCAATACTCATACCAATACCCGTTCCACAGATAGCAATACCTAAATTAACTTCTTTATTTTGAATAGCTATTCCTAATTTTTTAGCATAATCTGGAAAATCGACAGGTTCTTCTGAATCTGTTCCATAATCAATAACATTATAACCTAATAAAGTTAAATATTCTGTCAAAAAATTTTTAACTTTTACACCACGATGATCATTTGTTATACCTATTAACATAAAATACCATTCCTCCTTATAATTATCTATTTAAATCTTATGATATATATTATTTAAAGTCAATATTTTAGATTACTTTGACATTATTTTGACAAAAAAAAGCCATATAATTATTATTTGGCTTCTTTTGTAAATCCATATTTTTTATTAAATTTATCTACTTGTCCTCTTCTTGTGTTATTATTTTGAGTTCCAGTATAGAAAGGATGACAAGCTGAACATACTTCTACATTGATTTCTTTTTTAGTAGATTTAGTTTTAAATGTGTTTCCGCAAGCACATGTAACTGTTGCTTCAACATATTCTGGATGAATATTCTTTTTCATATTTTTCTCCTTTCGCCATGACTAATACAAGTCATAGTAATAAATACTTTTAATATTATAACAACATTTTTATGATTTTTCAACTATTTTTTACATATTTTAATATTACTATCAATATATGTATAGTTATAACTATTAGATAGTTTCTTCAGTTTATAATTTAAGTATATAAATAAGTCTTCTTTATTATTTAAATTATTATTAATACCAATGATATATACTTTTTTATAATCGTATCGAGAGATAATATCTAATAATTTTCTATAATTATTAATCATGTTATTTAAATAAGTATATATTTCATAAGTATCGTTATTTAATTTATAATTAATTTCATTTGTTCCAATAGATATAATTAAAATATCAGATAGACTTAATAATTCATGAATTGATTCTTCATTATAGGTGACAATATTTAATAAATCGATTAGTCTATAATCATTACTAATAAAATGAGTATTATGTTCTTTTATATTCAATTTAGTATCCAAGCAAGTATTTATAGCTAGTTCATCACCTACCGACAAGATATAGTATCTATTATCTTTAGTTTTATTATAGATAAAATAACAAGCATAACAGATAAGAAAAAGAGATAATATAAATATTATTTTTTTCATAGTATCACTACTTAATAATATTATATTATCTCTATTTTAGCACCTACAGATGATAGTTTTTCAACTATTTTATCATATCCTCTTAAAATATAACCAATATTATCGATAGTTGTTGTGCCTTCAGCGATAAGAGCTGCCACCAATAATGAGGCACCGCCTCTTAGATCGGTTGAATTAACTTCAGTACCAATTAATTTAGTTTTACCTTTAATGATAGCTTTTTGATTATTAGCTAATACTTTAGTATCGGCACCCATTTTATTTAGTTCAAATAGATTTAAGAATCTATTTTCATAAATGGTTTCTTCGATAACACTTCTACCCTTACATTGGGTTAAGAATGTAGCCATTATTTGTTGTAAATCTGTTGGGAATCCAGGATAAACTAATGTTTTTATACTTGTTGCTTTATATTCTTTAGGTTCTAATACTCTAATATAATCTATACCTTGTTCCATCTCAACGCCACACTCATTTAATTTGGCTATTAAGGCCTCTAAATGATTTGGTATTATATTTGATATAGTTAAGTCTTTTCCGATCAATGAAGCAATAATTAGATATGTTCCAGCTTCGATACGATCAGGAATTACTTCATGGAAACAGCTATGTAAGTATTTAACTCCAGTAATTTTAATTGTACTGGTACCAGCACCTTTAATTTTTGCTCCCATGTTATTTAAGAATGTGGCAACATTTACTATTTCTGGTTCTTTAGCAGCATTTTCAATAATAGTTTTACCTTTAGCTTTAACGGCTGCAAGCATAATATTGATTGTAGCACCAACACTAGGGAAATCTAGATAAATATTATTTCCTTTTAACTGTTCGGCTTCGATAGTAAAATGATTCTCTTCTTCAGTAATGGTTGCACCTAATAATTCAAAACCTTTTAAATGTAGGTTTATTGGTCTAGCACCAATAGCACATCCTCCTGGAAAATACATTTCAACTTTACCAAATTTTCCTAACAATGCACCCATGAAATAGTATGAAGCACGTAATTTCTTAGATAAATCTTCATTTATTTCTTTATTTATAATATTTTCTGAACTAATTTCTACTTTATTTTCTCCACGATTAATTTTTGCATTTAAATGTATTAGTATTCTTTCCAAATCATCGACATCGGTGATATTTGGAACATTACTAATTGTGACTGTTTCATCACATAGAATAGCTGCCGGTATCAATGCTACCGCACTATTTTTAGCTCCACCTACATCAATTGTACCAGACAACTGATGATTACCTTCAATCTTAATTTTAGGCATAGGTACCTCCTTGTATATTTTATGTTTTTGGTCCTTTTTCGGTTCACCATATACAATACCATAATATCGCAAAAAAAGCAAGTTTTTAGGTGCTTTAGGACCGCTAAGGCTTATAAAAACTGAACTAAATTTCAATTAGTTCAGTTTCTTCATTTTGCTTAGCAATAATAATATTTTTAAAGTTTATTTTTTCACTTTTTAGTCTTTCCTTTAGCGTACTTAGTGCTAGTTCAGGAGTATTATTCTCTTCGGATAAGTGAGCTAAGACTATTTTCTTTGTTTTAGGACCCATAAACTTAGCTAAATAAGCAGATGAGTCATAATTTGATAAGTGTCCTTTATCAGAAAGAATTCTCTTTCTTAAGGCAAATGGATAGCTGCCATTATTTAGCATTTCAATATCATGATTACTTTCTAGAATATAAATACCTCTATTAGATAGTATTTCATCATATTTTTGATTAATATAACCAGTATCGGTAATATATACGACGCTTTTATCATCATTAGTTATGATATATCCAACAGAATCTTCAGTATCATGAGATGTTTTAATTACATCTACTTTAATGTCCTTAATCATAAAAGATTTTGAAGTAATAAATTCATAATTTTCAACGAATTTAAGATATGGATACATCTTTTCAGTCATATAGATACGTGCTGGTACTTTTTTTATTAAGGATTCTAATCCTTTAATATGATCGCTATGAGTATGAGTAATTAAAATTGCATCTATTTCTTTAGGATTTATTTCTAATTCAAATAATTTAGATACGATATATTTACTCGTATTGCCTGCATCGATAAGGATTTTTGATTCTTTTGTTTCAATATATGTGGTATTCCCTTTACTACCGCTAGATAGAACAATTACTTTCATTAGTAAATGTTATATGGGTTCATATGCGAACCAATATACGGAACTCCTTTCCATACCTCAAAGTGTAAGTGGGTTCCGGCAAGGGAACTAGAACCATATGCTGGTCTTGGATAAACATCACCAGTGTTACCCATAGTACCTATTTTTTGACCACGAGATACGGTTTGACCAGGAATAACATTAACGCTATTTAAATGCATGTATTGAGTATAATAGTTGCTAATGTTATGATTTATAATAATATAGTTTCCACGACCACTATTACAACTAGTATTTCCTCTGACACAGCCTCTACCGACATCTAAAACGGTTCCATTATTGGCAGCATATACCGCTGAACCATGTCCTACGTAAATATCGATACCACGGTGGAATGATCCCCATCTCCAACCATAGCCACTAGTAATAGAGTATGGTCTATTTGTAGGCCAGCCCCAATATGATAAGTCTGCTACATATGGGATATATCTGTCACCTTTAACTACTATTTTACTAACTGATGGTTTTATTTCTTCACTTGAAACTAAGGCAACATCAGCCAAAGTACCATTAATATACTGATACTTTCTAGTTACTTTATCTAAACCATCTTCCCCTTCTCTTTCAGTATAAGAATAACCTATTACAAGATTGCTATCATATTTAATTTCTGTTGAATATGAAGATACTTCTTCTTGAACAGAGTGTTTTTCTACGACAATATCTAGTACTGGATTTATCAATCCAACAATTACTTTTTGTGATTCATATAATAAATTATTAGCACTAGTAAATTCTGGATTAGCTATCAAGAATTCATTGACATTTAACTTATTATTTTCAGCGATAGTTTCAATTGTATCGCCTTCTTTAACGACATATGTTTCCTGTTCTTCAGTTGTACTATACATTAAATATTTTGTAAGTTCTCTTGTATCATTAAAGATTTTTTCACTAGTAGGAATATACGCTTCACGATAAGTAATATCTTCTTTAATATAGATATCTTCGACTAATTCTCCAGTATCTATAATAGGTGCTTGACTACTTTCCATAAATGCATTGTATTGTTTTTCATCTAAGAAGGCTTTAATAATACTAACAATTGCTTCATCAAAGATATCTTTACTTGTAACATTAATGGTTATTGTTTCAGTTTTCTTTTCTTTATCTTTATTCTCTTCAGTTTGTTCTTCTTCGACTTCTTTTTCAATGTCGATAACAATTCCTTTAACGGTAAAACTTTGTTCTTTTACAAGTAATTTATATATTTCTTCGTTAGTATTTATTTTTGGATTGTAAGTAATATGCTTTTTAATTTCAACACCTTTTGGAGTATATATTTTACTTACATTATATTTTTCTTTTAAAACTTCTTCTTGTTTATTAATATAATTATCAAAATCTTCTTTGGATTTAACTGTTCCTATTCTCTCCCCATCAATATACACATTGTATACTGCTTCAGGAATTTTATTGGATACTAATTTAAAGCCAAATAGAAAGACACTTAAAATAGACACTGTTACGACAAAAATCATGCCGAAAGTCCATTTTCTTTTCATCACTCACCATCCCTTTTTAATGATAAGAAAGTTGAAGTTCTCTTTTTGAATAACATATCGATCGTAGCCGTTGGTCCATTACGATGTTTTAGGATAATTAATTGTATTGGAGACGGTACGGAATCATCTTGTGGGGCATCTGTTTCAGGAGCATGTAAGGCTGCGACAATATCGGCGTCCTGTTCAATAGCTCCGGATTCACGCAAGTCACTAAGAACCGGCTTTTTATCTTCTCTTTTTTCTACATTTCTTGATAATTGTGATAAGGCAATGACTGGAACATTCAATTCTAGAGCCATTGTCTTTAATTTTCTTGATATTTCAGATATTTCTTGTTGTCTAGCACCGCTATATTTAGCAGATGCATCTACTAACTGTAGGTAGTCTATAACGATTAGTCCTAATCCTTCACCTTGGGTAGATAATCTACGACATTTAGCTTGAATTTCACTAGCACTAATTGATGAACCATCATGGAAATAGATATTAGTATCTAGTAGTTGGCTCATAGCTTCATTCATTCTACGTCTATCTTCATTATCTAATCTACCTGTTTGTAATTTCTTACTATCTATTTGGCCTAATGAACTAATCATTCTTATAACTAGTTGTTCAGCAGGCATTTCAAGAGAGAATACAGCAACACTCTTTTTCGTTGATTTTGCGGCAGCCGCTGCGACATTTAGGGCAAAAGCTGTTTTACCAACGGCAGGACGTGCGGCAATTATAACTAGTTGTGTTGGCTGCAATCCTTCGGTAATATTATCCAAATCTTTAAGTCCTGTAGTAAGTCCTTTTAACTTACCACCATTTTTTGCTAATTGTTCAATATCCTCTTGTGTCTTAGCAATAACATCACCAATTTTTCTAAATTCGGTAGTTCTTCTCGTTTTACTAACGTTTAGTATTTCTCTTTCAGCTTGTTCAACGGCCTCGGTAACATCGACACTATCGCCATTAGCTGTTTTTTCAATTTCAGTAGCTGTCTCAATCAACCTACGTAATGTATATTTTTCTAGGACAACATTAATGTAATAATCAATGTTAGCTCCTGTTGCTACGCTGTTTACTACTTCGGATAAGTACTCTACCCCACCAACTTCTTTTAGAATGTTTCTATCAACAAGTTCTGTTGTTACAGTGCTGACATCAACAGGTTTGTGGAGATTATATAAATCTTTAATTACTTCAAATATTTTGGCATTACTATCTAAGTAAAAGTATTCTTTTTCCATATCTTCGCAGCCTTTTTCTAAGGCTTTCTTTGACCAAAACATTGATCCAATCAAAGCTTTTTCTGCATCTAAATTTTTTGGCAAACCTTTATTCATACCTATCACCACTCATCTTCTTATATATGATTATACTATAAAATGTGAATTATGTCATTAAATAAGAAAAAAAAACTATCACTTTTTGTGATAGTTTTAACCATAATTTTATCTTGTTTTATGTTCTTTTTTCGTTTCTTGCATATATCTATCATATAATTCTTCGGAATATAACATACTATAGCGAATTACTTCACATTCTTCTTTATCGCCGCTTTTTCCTAAACAACTATATATTACTCTAACTAATCTACCGTTATCACTGTATGGTACTTTAGCATCATCATCATAAGTAGCACTTATTCTATATTGTGGTGCATCATCAGGTGTCATAACCACTAAGGTAGATGTTGGATAAACATCTTTTATTTCAATAATTTTTCCTCTAGTTTCTTTTGTTATGTATACTTCTTCAAGATTTACTTTTAATTCAGTATGCAGATAATTAGCTAAACCATTAATTTCTAGTAATTTTCTTGGTGCTACCATATAACCTTCCATTTTTTGATTAAATTTTTCAGTATTCATATATACCTCCTTCAACCTTATAATATAATTTTAGCATTTTTATTGATTTTAGGCAACTTTTATTTTTTTAGCCATAATATCTTCATATAACTCTCTAGATACTGCAAAATGTGATGTTAATATGTCATATAATTTTCCTGGTATTTCAAGTATTTCAGGAAATAATTCTCTACATAGATGAGACATATTTTTACCATATTTTTTCTTAATATGTTTTAAGCCATCAAACTCCATTTTTATCCCCCCGGCGTAATGTAATAATACATATTTAAGATAAAGTAAAGTTTTTTAAAAAAAAGCAAACTATGTTTGCTTATTTTTCTTTCAACATTATTTTTAATTCTGCTTCGACACTTTTATGAAGATTAATTTTAACAGTGTGTATTCCTAACATATTTAGTTGTGTATCTAACACTATTTTCTTTTTATCGATAGTATAACCTAAAGAGGATAATTTTTCACTTATTTGTTTGGTAGAAATGTTACCAAAAACTTTACCATTTTTACCAGTGCTAACCTCAAATACTAATTTTTCTTTAGTTAGTTTTTCCTTTATTTTATTGGCATCAGCAATATCTTTAGTTTCTTTTATCTTTCTTTCTTTAATATCATCATTTAGTCTTTCTTGACTACCCTTAGTATATTTGACAGCATAACCATTTTTGATTAAGAAATTAGTAGCATATCCATCTGATACTTCTTTGATATCATCTACTTTTCCTTGATTCTTTAAATCTTTTATAAATATTACTTTCATATTATCCCTTCCCTTTCTAATTATAGCATAAATATACTGAAAAAAGCACTATTGCTAGTACTTTTACATTATTGATCTAAAAAATGTGTCTCTATCTCCCGTTACTTTTTGATAATCTTTATCATCTATAGAAAGAATTTCTTCAGATAATTTTGATGTATCTATGGTATGTTTTTCGGTACTTTCTTCAACTGAATATTCTTCAGTCTCTACTTTTTCATAATGAACAGTTAGTTCATATTTAGATGTATCTGTTTTTGCAATGGTTTCTATTTTTCCGGCAAGGCCAAATTCTGACCACATGATGTACTCGGAAAAAGTAAACTCAGTATCAGACTTTTTAGTAATGAATGCCCCACGGCAGTCACTTTCTCCTTCACACATTCCCCATTCTCCAGTGGCTTTTGATAGTACTTCTTCGTTGGTTTCTTCCACAATTTCTGGCTTTGGTTCCTCCTTGTGGGATAATTTTCCACTGCCAAGAATAAAACCTACTAATGCAAATACGATACAAAGTAAAATTACGATAATTATTGTTTTTTTATCTTTCATATAATCCTCCTTACTTTTATTATATCAAAAAAATAAGCATTGAAAAGCTTATTTTGTTGTATATGGTATGAAGCCCATAAATCTTGCTAATTTAACTTGTTCAGCTACATGTCTTTGGTGGCAAGCACAAGTACCAGTAAATCTTCTTGGTAATATTTTACCACTATCATTTATATATTTACTAATAACATTTATATCTTTATAATCAACTGGCTTTCCTAAGCACATGTAACATACTTTTTTTCTTTTCTTACGAAATTCTGCCATGTTCATTCCTCCTTTTTAGAAAGGTAAATCATTATCACTTATTTCTACTTGTTCTCCGAAGCTTGCGAATGGATCATCTTCAACTGATGTAGTTTGTGGTGCTTCTTCTTGAGTCTGATAATCAAATGGATTATCACTTTCTCTAGCTACACCTTTATTATCATTAGCTGAACCTAAAAATTCAACATTCGTAGCTACTACTTCAGTAACATAAGTCTTTTTACCTTCATTATTATCATAACTTCTCGTTTGAATTCTTCCTTCGACAGCAACCTGTCTGCCTTTAGCTAGATATTTTGAGACATTTTCAGCTTGTTTATCCCAAACAACAACATTGATGAAATCAGTTTCTGCTTCTTTTCCTGGAGCAACTCTTCTTCCAACAGCAACGTTGATTTGGCATACTGCTGTACCAGAATTTGTATGTCTAAGTTCTGGATCTCTTGATAATCTACCTATTAAAAATACTTTATTCATATTTCCTCCCTACTTCTCAATATTTAGAACTAAATGTCTTACGATAGTTTCATCGATTGATGCAATTCTATCAAATTCTTTAATAGCTTTATCACTATTTGAATCGACATTGTATAAGAAGTAGAAACCAGACTTGAATCCTTTGATTTCATATGCGAATTCTTTGCTGCCTAATTCTTTAGATAAAGTTATTACTGCTTTGTTATCAGTTAAAACTTTTTCTAATTTCTTAACTGTATCTTTAACAGCTTTTTCTTCTAAATCAGGTCTTACGATGAACATTATTTCATACTTTCTCATAATACACCTCCTTATGGTCTAATGCCCTTTTCAGGGAAGGAGCTTTCGCTCAGCAAGTATTATAACAAAATATATTTAAAAAAACAAGAAAAATAATACTTTTTTATGCATTATTCATAATACTTGTCAATATTTGTTGGAACGTTATCATTTATGACCGTTTTAATAATCTTTTCTTCTTGTTCTTGTGATACTTTTTTACCAGTCATATTAGATAATGTGGTTATTACTTCTTTTAATGTTTTTTCATCTTTCATATTACCATTTTGAAGTTTACTGGCAAGAGATAAAATGGTATCTTTATCAACATGAGTTTTATTTTCTACCTTTTTAAAAAAATTATCAGATAATTTCATGATCACTCTCCTACATAATTATATGTAGGTTAATTTTATTTGTGAAAAAAATGAATAGATAACTATTCATTTTATGTGTCTTCTCTTCTATTTTTAAATTCAAATTCTATTGGTGTTCCTTCTAAGTCAAACGATTCTCTTATCTTGTTTTCAAGATATCTTTCATATGAGAAATGAACAAGGTTTTTACTATTGACACTAAACGTAAATTTGGGTGGTTCAATTCCTTGTTGAGAGACAAAATATATTTTTAAACGTTTCCCTTTATAAGATGGTGGCTCATGTAATATAACAGCATCTCTTATAACATTATTTAATACGCTCGTTTTGATTTCTTTACGAGAATTATCGTAAACCTTCTTGATTTCAGGCATCAATGTATGAATCCTCTTCTTAGTTTTAGCAGATAGAAAGACGATTGGAACGTATGATAAGAACTGAAATTCGGCACGCATCAATTTGGTGTACTCTGCAATAGTATCATCTTTTACAGTATCCCATTTATTTACTACAAGAACCATTGGTTTTCCTGATTCAAGAGCATAACTAGCAATATGTTTATCATGTTCAATAATACCTTCTTCAGCATTTATAACAATAACGCATACGTTACTTCTTTCGATTGCTTTCATTGCTCTTAAAACACTGTATTTTTCAATATTTTCATAGATCTTGCCACTTTTTCTAATACCGGCAGTATCAATGATGGTATATTCTTCTTTATCATAAGTAAATGGTGTATCGATAGCATCTCTCGTCGTACCGGCTACATTGGATACGATTACTTTTTCTTCACCTAAGACAGCATTTACTAGACTGCTTTTTCCAACATTAGGTCTACCTATTACGCAGAATTTAATGCGGTTATCTTCTTCATCTACAGTATATTTATTAAAATCTTTGGTTACTTCATCCAATAGATCACTAATACCTAAGCCATGTTCACCGCTTACTGGAATGATATTGTCAAAGCCAAGTTCATAATAGTTATATATATCGTTTTTTCTCTTTTCATTATCAATTTTGTTGACAGCCACAATAATTCTTTTACCACTTTTTCTTAGCATATCTCTTATAGCAAAGTCATTTCTATTTAATTCTTCTTTGCCATCTAAGATAAAGACAATAACGTCAGCTTCATCAATTGCAAGAGATGCTTGAGCAATAATTTCTTTATTGAAGTCTTCAAGTCCTAAATCAATACCACCAGTATCAATAAGATGAAATTTATAATCATTATATGTTACTTTGCTGTAGATCCTATCTCTTGTGACTCCTGGAGTATCTTCGATAATAGAAATCTTTTTACCAACAATCTTGTTGAAAATGGTAGATTTACCGACATTTGGTCTACCTACCAAGGCTACGGTTGGCATTTTCATAATACCACCTCCTTATTTTATATCTAGAGTTTCCTCTATTCTGTTATATACTTCTTGTCTTCCTAGTTTTGTCACACTAGAAAATAGTAATAATTCTTTTGGCGTAATACCTAAGGATTTGGCTATTAAATTAGCTTGTTTGTTATGGGAATTCTTCCCTACTTTATCTACTTTTGTACATACTAATGTCACAGGAATATTATAATGTTGTAAGTAATTATACATCATAATATCATCCTCTGTTGGTTTATGTCTAAAATCAATTAGCATAAATACCATTTTAAGAGTTTCTCTTTTTTCTAGGTATTCTTCCATAATTAAACCAAACTTATTCTTTAATTGTTTACTAACCTTTGCATAACCATATCCTGGAGCATCTACAAGATAAAAATAATCATTTACTAAATAGAAATTTAGGGTTTGTGTTTTACCTGGAGTTGCTGAAGTTCTAGCAAAGTTTTTACGATTTATAATAGAATTAATAAAACTACTCTTCCCTACATTAGAACGACCTACGAGAAGATACTCTTCTTTTCCATCTGTTGGAAATTGGCTTTCTCTTACGGCAGAAATAGTTAATTCAACATCTAAAACTTTCACATAAATCACCGTAATCATTATAACAAATAATTTCATTTTAAGCAAATATGTGTTAAAATAATCGTGTGATTTATATGAACGAAATATTAAACAAATGTTTGCTGTGTCCTAGAAGATGCGGAGTTAATAGAAATAAGGGCGAATTAGGTTTTTGTAGGGCAGGGGATAAGATTAAAATTGCTAAGGCATATCTCCATATGTGGGAAGAACCACCAATTACCGGCAAAAAGGGTAGTGGAACAATATTTTTTAGTAATTGTAATTTAAGATGTTTATTCTGCCAAAATTATGAGATTGGTGAAGATGGGATAGGTGTGGATATTTCTATAGATAGATTTGCCGAAGTTTGCTTGGATTTACAGAAAAAAGGGGCTAGTAATATCAATTTGGTAACACCAACACATTATGTACCATTAATAATAGATGGGATCAAACTTGCTAAAAAGATGGGATTAACAATACCAATAGTATATAATTCAAGTGGATATGAAACTGTTGATACAATTAAAATGTTGGATGGAATTATCGATGTATACTTACCTGATTTTAAATATTTTTCTGATGAATATGCCATAAAATATTCTGGATGTAAGGATTATTTTAAGTATGCGAGTAATTCACTAAAAGAAATGGTAAGGCAAAAGCCTAAATGTGTGTTTGATAAAGATGGTACCATTCTAAGTGGGGTAGTAGTAAGGCATTTACTTATTCCAGATATGGAAGAAGAATCTAAAAAAATATTAAAATACTTATATGATACATATAAGAATAAAATATATATTAGTATTATGAATCAATATACACCGGTTAGAAAATGCAAATATTCAGAATTAAATAGGGTAGTAGATGATAAAGTTTATGATGAAATAATTGATTATGCCTGGAATATAGGTATAAGAAAAGCCTTCATACAAGAAGGTGGTACGCAAAGTGAAAGTTTTATTCCTAAATGGGATTTTAAATAGCAACTATTCGTTGCTTTTTATTATGTTAAGAACTTCGTTAACAAATTCTTTTATTACTATTATATCAGTTAGTTTATTAATGCTAAATGTTTTAGTACCGGCATTATTAATACTAGCTCCGGAATGATATACATCTTTCTTATCTAAGATAAAGTATCTATCATGAAATGAATTATTTCTTATTACTTTTAAATTATCGTATTCACTTTTATATTTTTCTATGTCTAGATTGCTTAGTCTATCGCTATCTTTTGTAATTAAAAATACTTTTACTTTTATTTTCCTTATTATATCTAAAACAATTTTATCCGCATAACTATCAATAATTATTAATTCATTTTTTGCTTTATTAAATATATCAATAATCCTCGAATATGCATTATATGTTTCGCCATTATAATACACCTCATTTGTATTCTCTTTTTCTTTAAATTTATTGAATGTTTCCTCCAAGAGTTTAATTCTTGTATCATGTTCTATTATCTTAGATTCAGCATTCGATAGCCTATAACCATTATTACCAACGTAGTGTCTCATAGCCACAAAAGCATTAATTATTTCAATACTGATATGAATTGCAACATCACTTTTTAAAATCGCACTTAGCATTGCTACCCCTTGTTCTGTAAAAGCATACGGATTTCTCCTTAATCCAATATTATCATTTTTGGACATCACAATTTGTGATTTCCAATTTAAAAATTCTTCGTTGCTTAGTTGAAAGCAGAATTCTATTGGAAATCTTTCAACATTTCTTTTTACTTTTTGAATTAGTACTCTTGTTTCGACTTGATACAATTTTGCCAGATCTCTATCTATCATCACTTGTTTGCCTCTAAATTCATATATCATATCCTCAATTTTGACATTTTCTGTTTCTATCAATTCGTTCATTTAGCCTCCTTGTTTTTTTACATTCTATAATATATGAAATTGGCTGTCAAGCCTTTAAAATAAAGTAATCAGGTTGTTTCCTAATATGAAAACTATAAGTGAATTTTGATATAAAAAAAGAGATATTTCTATCTCTTATTTCTTCCTCCCATAACCATTAAAGCCATTCTTAATATTTGTAGTAATGTTGATAAGACTGATGCAACATAAGTAAATGCTGCAGCACTTAGCATTTTTGCTGAGCCTTTTTGTTCACTAGAATCTAATATTCCTAGTTCGTCTAATTCTATTTTACCTCTACGTGATGCATCAAATTCAACAGGTAAGGTTACTAATTGAAATAATAGCATACTTAGTAATAAGATTAAACCAATAACCGCTAGTTTTAGAAAGCCTAAAATTAGACCAATCACTATTACAAGATAACCAATCTTCGTAGAAAAATTAACTACCGGTACTAGAGCAGATCTGATTCTCATTGGTGTGTATCCAACTTTATCTTGGATAGCATGACCACATTCATGAGCAGCAACAGATACTGATGCAATGCTGCTTCCTGAGTAGATATCAGTTGATAATCTAACTACTTTTTTAGTAGGATCATAGTGATCAGTTAAATTACCGGCAACTTCTTCTACCGCTATATTTCTAAGACCGTGTTTATCTAGTATCATTCTAGCTACTTCAGCGCCTCTTTTACCGCTTTTAGCACGAACTCCTTTGTATTTGCTATAATTAGTGGTTATTTTAAGCTGAGCAAACGATGTAATAGCTAAACCAAGTAATGGTAAACCATAATATAGTAATTCACTCATTATTTAATCACCTCATACGTAGTACCTTCACGGGTATCTTTTAACATTATTCCTTTTTCTAATAATTCATTACGAATACTGTCAGCTAAAGCGAAATCTTTATTCATTTTAGCTTCTTTTCTTTTTTCAATCATTTCTTTAACATAGCTATCTAATTCATTATCAATAGTTTCTTCTTTTTTCTTTAGTAGATCTAGTGATAATACTTTATCAAATGATGATACTAATTCTTTTTTAGTTTTATCATTAAGAGTATTATCTTTTAATAATTCATAAAGAATTGTTATAGCCATAGAAGTATTTAAATCATTATCCAAAGCTTCTTTAAATCTATTATTATATTCATTATACTTTTCTTCTTCAAAAGTACCTTCATCAGTTAGAGATAATGTTTTATTTTTTAGTTTGTTGTATTCATTAACAGCACCATCTAGAATATCATAACTGAATGTTAAGGCACTATGGTAATATGATTTTAAACATAGGTAACGGTAAGCTAATGGGTCATAACCTTTACTTTCTAATAGAGATACAGTTAGGAATTCGCCTTTACTTTTACTCATTTTACCATCTTTATCGTTTAAAAATCCAAAATGAATCCAATAATTACACCATTTATGTCCTAAATACGCTTCGCTTTGAGCTATTTCATTGGTATGATGTGGGAATATGGCATCTTCAGCGCCACAGTGAATATCTATTCTTTCACCTAAATATTTAATACTGATACCTGAACATTCAATATGCCATCCTGGGTATCCGACTCCCCAAGGACTATCCCATTTTAATTCTTGATTGTCAAACTTGGAATTAGTAAACCAAAGTCCAAAATCAAATGGATTTTTTTTAGCTGTATCACTTTTAATATCTTCACGAACAGCAATTTCTAAATCTTCAGCATTTCTTCCAGATAATTCATAATATCCAGGAAATTTACTTGTATCAAAATAAACATTACCTTCACTGATATAAGCATATCCGGTATCTAATAATTTAGTTATCATTTTAATATATTCATCAATATTATCAGTAGCTGGACTTACTATTTCTGGCCACTTAATATTTAATTTTTCACAATCTTTTTTGAATGCTTCCGTATAAAATTTAGCTATTTCCATAGATGATTTGTGTTCTCTTTTGGATGCTACGGCCATTTTATCTTCACCGGAGTCTCCATCACCTACTAAATGTCCAACATCTGTTATATTCATACATCTAATTACTTTATATCCTAAATAATTGAAACTTTTTTCTAAAATATCTTCAGAAATATATGTTCTTAAGTTACCAATATGAGCATAATGATATACAGTTGGTCCACAAGTATACATCCTTACTTCTTTTTCCTTAATTGGAATAAAATTTTCGACTCCTTTATGTAGAGTATTATATAATTTCATAATGGCCTCCATTCCTATACGTATTATAGCATTTTATATATTTTATGTAAAGTTTAAATAAGTATATGCTTTTTGTTTGTTTCAATGACAATCATTTGATATAATTAAATGGGAAGGTGGATTATGAAAAAAGGAAAATTCATTGTAATATCAGGTCCATCTGGAGTAGGAAAGGGAACGATTTGTAATAGATTACTAAGTGAACTTAATGCATGGTACTCTGTATCTACGACCACTAGAAGTCCTAGAGAAGGGGAAGTAGATGGAGTTAATTATTTCTTTATCAGTAAGGAAGAATTTGAAGAGAAGATTAAGAATGGTGAATTTTTAGAATATAATATATATAATGATAATTATTATGGAACTGGTAAAAAGTTCGTAATGGATAAAATGAATGAGGGAATAAATGTTTTTTCAGAAATAGATGTCAATGGGGCTAGAAATATAAAGAAAATATTTCCTGATGCCTTACTTATCTATATTGCTCCACCATCTGTCGAAGAATTAAAGTTAAGACTTATCGGTAGGGGTACTGAAGATATAGATACAATTAATAAGAGATTAAAAATTGCCGAAGAGGAATTAAAACAGGTAGATTTCTATGACTATGTAGTTGTTAATGATGAAATAGAAAGAGCTAAGAATGAGGTTAAAGAAATAATTTTAAAGGAAATATAAAAGGCGTTAGTCATCTAACGTCTTTTCTTTTGTTTTAGGTTTTTCTTCACCATAGAGTTCTTCATATAAATCTAAGTATTCTTTTGCCGCTTTAGGATTAATTTCACTATAGTAATCACATAGTTTATGAAATAAGGCTATACATTTATCTGTTGGCCAATTTAATAACTGATCTAAATGCCATTCGATATATTCAATATTTTTGGATTTTGTTCTAATTATTTTTTCAGCCGTTGGAGATACAATGCTATAACCTAAATCGTATAACCCCTCTAATTCTTTTGCTATTTCCTTGATATTATCCTCTAATGCCATATTAATCTAGTTCAATCAATTCGTATTTAGTGCTACCTAATCCTAAACTTTCAGCATATTCAGTAATATGTCTTCCTACTTGTCTATCAATTCTTTCTTTCATTTTTTCTTTCCCTGGATCAGTTGAGTTCCATATCATATCTAGGAATGCTTGATCGTTAGCAACCGGATCTAGGGAACCAATGATACCAATATCATTCATGACGGCATCCCCTTGAAGGCGATAGCAGTCACAATCAACTGATATTCTGTTCATAACGGTAATATAGACAATTGGTTTCTTTTTTTCTTCTAAATAGTCTGAGACAGCTTTAGCTGCTTCAGCCATTGATTCGATAAAATCACTTTGTTTATGGCGTGACATCCAGCATAATGTAGGGCTTTCTGTTTTGCCACAAGAGTGGATATAAGCTTTACCATTTCTTGAAGCAATACCAATAGATTGGTTTTTAAGGTTTGCTCCAAAGCCACCCATTGCATGTCCTTTACCATGAGCAAGATTTAGAATACTATCATAATTGTCAAAGTTTTTACCAATTAAATCATACTTAAGATGTTTGCCATTATTAACTGGTATTTTTATTTCACCATCTTTATCCATGATATCGACATCTGCAATAGATGTAAATCCATGTTCTTCAGCTACTTTTATATGATCTTCATAATTAGTTCTTTTACCAGGATATGCCGTATTACATTCAATAATTGTACCATTTAGTTTCTTTACTAATGGACCAATTAGATCGGCTTTTAGATATCCTTTAGCACCTTTTTCACCTGTCGATACTTTTATTCCAACTTTACCTGTTAAATTAACACCTAGAGCTTCATATATTTTAATTAATGATTCTGGGGTTATTTCTTTTGTAAAATATACTTTTGACATGTTTCCTCCTTATTTAAATAAATTTTTCATAATAGAATTTAAACCTTTGTTAAGTGCTTTATTAACTGTTTTATTAACAACTTTTTTACCTAATTTATAGCCAACTGAATTTTTTCTTGCTCTTTCAGCTTCTTTCTTAGCTTTCTCAGCTTCTTTTCTAGCTTTTTCATCAAGTTTTTCTTGCTCAATTCTAGCTTTTTCAGCAGCCTTTTCTTCTTCGATACGTTTCTTTTCAGCTTCTTTTTCTTCACGTTCTTTAGATAATTTTTCAAAAGCTGATTCTCTTTCTAAAACTTCTCTATATTTTGTTTCCATAACACTGTTATTTATGACAGCATCCATTTCTTCTTTTGTAATTTCACCCATATAACTTTGTGGTGGTAGTATTTTAGCTAGTTCAACAACACTTGGCATACCCTCTTCATCAACAAATGAGACAAGAGCTTCACCAGTTCCTAGTTCTAGAATAGCTTTTTCAGTATCTAGTTCCGGATTTTCTCTTAGAGTACTAGCAGCTACCTTAACTGCTTTTAATTCTTGTGGAGTATATGCTCTTAGACAGTGTTGAACTCTGTTACCTAACTGACCTAATATTTCGTTTGGAATATCAGCAGGACTTTGTGATATAAAGAAGACTGATATACCTTTAGATCTGATTAATTTAATAATTTGAGTAATTTTCTTTATTACTTCTTTACTCATTTCACTAAATATTAAATGTGCTTCATCTAAAAATAATACTGCTTTTGGCTTATCTAAATCACCAACTTCAGGCATTCTTTCATAGAAAGATGATAATAACCAAACAAGAAGTGATGCATATAATGTTGGTTTTTTAACTAATTCACGGCATTCGATAATATTAATATATCCACTACCAGATTCCTCTGTTATTTTCATTAAATCTTTTAGATCTAGATTTGGTTCACCAAATAATTTTGTACCGTTATCACCTTCCAAGACAGTAATCTTTCTTACTACGGTGTTGATACTTACTGGATTAATGTTTCCATATGCAACGCTTAATTCTTTGGCGTTTTCTGAAATGTCTTGAAGTAATATCTTTAAATCTTTTAAATCAATTATTTCTTGTTCTTTATCTTTAGCAATTTGGAAAGCAATATTAAGTAAGCTTTCACCCGCTTCAGATAAACCTAAAATTATTGATAATAAAGTTGGTCCCATATCAGATACAGTTAATCTTACAGGATGTCCTGATTCTCCATATACATCCCAGAATCTAATTGGGAATTTTTTTAGTTCATAATTAATCTCTTCAAGTCCTAATTTTGTTACTCTTTTTTCAATATTTTCATTCATTTCTCCGATTCTAGCGCAACCGGATAAATCACCTTTAATATCCATGACAATACTTGGAATACCAGCAGATGATAAAGTTTCAGCAATTACTTTTAATGTAACTGTTTTACCAGATCCACTAGCACCAGTAATTACGCCATGACGATTTAGCATACCTGGATTTAGGGATATGAAATTTTCTTTGCTTTTGGCAATGATTAGTTTGTTATTAAAATACATAAGTATACCTCCATAAATTAATTATATCATATGTTTAATTTTATGTTATAATTTTTATGTAAGAATTGGAGGGTAAAGTGAAAATTTTAAAAAATGATTTGCACTGTGAACTTGGTATTAGGACAGAATGGGATTTTCCTACGAAGGGAATCGAATTTATTGATATTACGCCGTTGATAATTCAAAAAGATATACTTAAAAAGATTACAAATAAGTTTGCTAAGGAGTTAAAAGATAAGGATATTGATTATATTTTAGCACCTGAAGCGAGAGGATTTTTATTTGGAGCTTGCGTTGCTACGAAATTAGGTATCGGGCTAATTCCTGTTAGAAAGAAAGGAAAACTACCGCCATCTACGGTTGAGGCTTCTTTCGATTATGAAAAAGAATATGGTAAGGATACTTTAGAGATTCCAAAACTTGTTAATGAGAGTTATAAAGGAAAAAACTTTTATATTTTAGATGATATATATGCGACCGGTAATACACTTAAGGCAATTGAAAAAGCGGTAAAAAAGCTTGGTGGAAATGTTAAAGGTATGGGAGTAGTTTTAAATATTAAGGAATTAAACAATAATACCGATTTATTTTCAATTGTTGATGTAAATGAAACATAAGAGATATTTATATCTCTTTTTTTTGACAATAATAGTATTTTATATTATTATATATACCCTGAAAAGAGGTGTAATATGCAAAAAGAGACATTTAATGTAGAAAATAGTAAAGTGTCTTCAGATAAAACGATTGCATTAATTAGTGATATGCATTTAGATCGTGACTTTAATAATGATTATTACGATGCATTACTAGATATGTTAGATAGTATTAATCCTAATTATATTACACTTTGTGGAGATTATTTTGGAAGAGGTAGTGCGAGAGTAGGATTTGATGATGATACTTCAAGAAGACATATACTTAAGTATTTATATGCCTTTAGAGAAATAGCTCCAGTTATCATGTCTCTTGGAAATCATGATGTAAGAAGATTTCATGATGAAAGAAAAAGAGATGCTTTTAGATCTTTAGAAGATAAAGATATTTATCCTTTAGATAATGCAAATGCAGTAATTGATGATGTTAATTTTATGGGATATATGCCTACGAAATGGGCATATCCAGCAGATAGAATCGTCAGAAGAAAAGAAAAAATGATTTTAAGAGATATAGAAAAGACTAATTTTGTGATAGATGAAAATAGAATGAATATATTGTTATCTCATTTACCAAATATTATCTATGATAAATATCTAATGAACAATACAAAAGAACTTTATAAATATGATTTAGTATTATCAGGACATCATCATGGTGGATTATCTAAAGAGCACGAAAAAGCACTAAATAACATCCTAGATAGATTAGAGAAGATAGGCGTCGATAAAGAAAAATTTAAATATGCCGGTCTTTCTATGTCGCCAATAAATCCAATTCCATTTTTAGGATTTAAAACTAGAGGAATGCATGAAATAAACGGTACTAATCTAATTATTGGTAGAGGTGCAAGAAGCGGACGTAAACTAGATGATAATTTTGTAACAGAAGTTAAAATTAAAAAAAGATAATTAAAAGGGCATACTTTGGTATGTCCTATTTTTTTATTCAATGATTTACAAATTGTTATAAGATTTGTCAAACAATGCAAAAAACTATGAAATCACTTGTATAGATGATATAATTATGATAAATAAAGGTGATTATATGGACAGAAAACTAACTGTGAAAGAGATGAAAGAAATATGTAGAGATATTTTCAATAAAGAATCTCAAGAACATAATCTTGATTTAGTACCATATCCTGTAACAATAATTGGTTATTATACAGATTTTTTAAAAAAAATGAACTATAGTCTTATAAAACACCCCGGTCTAATAACACTTCCGTCTGTGGCTTCAGGAGCTTGTATAACGGACGATGATGCAGATAGTATCGTCATCTTCTTAAAATCAGTAAGACGGATTATTGATACTAAAGATAAAATGTCTTGGTTGGTAGAGGTCTGTTTTCACGAAATATATCACGCTATTCAACGAACATTTGATAAGTATAGTTATGACAACTTTTTAAATCGTATAGGCCATTATAATGGTACTCATTTAGATTATCGTCTTAAGCACGATAATTATTCTTTTGAAATAGGTGCAAACCTTTATAGCATTACGAAAACAAGGGAATATTTAAAAGAAAACTATCCAGAAGTATATGAAAGTGAAAAGGAATATCTTGATTCAATAGAAAAAGAATATATTTATGATTATTTATCATATGATCCAGTAAATAGTGTTGATAGATCGATTGCTAAGCTAAGAAAAGATCATAAAAAAATAGATGATATAGGATCAAAGTATGATAAAATATCACCAATTCTAGGCATATTTTTAAACGACGACGTCGAATTTAAAAGTATGAGTGAAATTATTAATGATGAAAAATTTAAAAAATTAGACAATAGAACTATCGCCGCTTTCTTTTCTAGTAAAGCTTTTCTAGAAGAGGTAGATATGTCTAAATTATCCACCCAGGAATTGGGTCTTATAAAAGAAGCTATAGAATATACGAAAACAATGTATAATAATCAATCTAAATTATTGGATAAAACAAAATTTTTGAATGAAGAGTCAGTGGAGTATCTTAGAATTAAAAGAACTCTATTAACTCGTAGTGCCGCTTTAGCTGCTTTGTTTATAAAAAAAACAAATAACGCAATAGGCAACACAATTAATAAAGCAAGAAACGAAAAAGCGAGAATAGAACATGCCAATAATATGGATTTTTATTTAGAAAAGACAAAAGAACAAATAAATAATAAAAGTAGAGGATTTTTATCAATATCTATTTGTTATCTTCTTGGTTTCATAATAAGTACTGCGACAATAATATACTTTTTGTTGGTGAGATAATAGAATTGAAAAAGCACCATAATTCTTGTAGATTATAAGAAAAGGACATACTTTGGTATGTCCTATTTTAAACTTCTTATTCTCATTTTTGCTTCTGATGAAGAAGCACTTGTTTGAAGATAAAATTTATTAATTGAATCTACTTTATTACTTGAAGCATATATTTGTTCATCGACCATATTTAACATTACATTAAACCAATCATTTATCGCATCGTTATTATCGTGTTTTAAATCAAAATATATATTATCTAATGCTCTTGCATATGTTGGTTTATTTAAGTAGATACTTTCAGATAAATTTAATGGACTAAGTTTTAATCTCGTTCCATATATTTTATTAATACTTGATGTGAATTTAGCATTGTGTAAAAGTCTTGCTGTTCTACCATTTCCATCACCATATGGATGAATTCTTACGAATAATAGATGAACTAAAGCACTTTTTAAGAATGGGTTACTCATCAAGATTGAAAGGTCGCTATGTTTATATATTTTAATAAAATCATTCATAAATTTATTTATGTCTTCTGGATTAACACCTCTCCAAAAGATTTCTTCTTTTCCATCTCTATTATATCTACTTACATTTACTGGATTGGTACGATAACTAAACGAAGGTTCCTCACCAACCATAGCAAAATTATGTAATTCGTGAATCCTTTTATGACTTATAGCTAGAGTATCAAAGAAAACACTATCTTCAGTTAAGTCTATTTTATCAAATTCAATATTTTCTATTTTTCTACTATATTTTAACTCTGTATATAATAGATATACCCAATAATTCATGATATATTCTGGATCATATTTTGATAATTTCTTGATATATTCAATAAAATCGTGATTGGTATCTTGCAAATGTTCTAGAACAAGTGGAGATAGTATTATTCTATCTACATATTCTTCAAGTGGAAAGTATTCAACATAATCTTCATTCATTCCATTAGGAACTTTTGCCATATAATCACCTCTTTCGAGTTGTGTATTATAGCACAAATGTTTGTTTTTGTCAAAAATGTGTCATGTTTCAATTGCGATATTGCTGTTTTTTTATAGCTGTGATAATATAAGGATAGATGATATGAGGTGATGTAATGAATATTAGGGAGGCTCTTGAAGACTTTAACAATTGTTTTGGTACAGTCATTATTACAGCAATATACGATAAAATAAAACTATTATCTAAGCGTTTTTCTTTGCAAAAAGATGATTCATCGAAAAAAATTATTATTTTAGATTCGCCACCCCTTTTTGATAGAGGTTATTCAGAAAAAAGCATTAGAAAACAGCGACCATTTCCACAAGAACAATTAGATAGATTTGTTAATAAAATGAAGGAAGAGATACCAGAAGAGGATTTAAAAAATATGTATAACAATTTGCATAATTTAAAAATCCAAGAATCCAACATTAAATTAATTTTATTAACTCTATTGTTTCGATTAACAGGTGCTAAGGGTGTAGTTGGTGGTTATTTTTCTCCTAAAATTACTAGGTCAATAATTGTTGCATATACTCCAAATGGTGAAAAGACAGTACATAAATTATTTAAATCCCAAAGTGCTATAACATTGGAAGGTGAATACTCACACGAATTATTACATTTGAGTTCTACGATTAAGCGCGGATTAAAATCTTGCATCGGATTCAATCATCGTTACACGGCGCCATATGCCAATGTATCTATCGGCATGGGAATAAATGAAGGGTATACCGATTTATTGAACGAGAGATTCTTTGGCGTAGTGAATGATAAAGGAATATATGAATGTTTTAAAATTATTTCTGGAGTTGTGGAAGATGTAATAGGTAAAGATAAGATGATGAAATTGTATTTTAGTGCTAATTTGAATGGACTAATCTATGAATTAGCGAAATATAGTAGTCACGAAGAAGCAAAAGCATTTATAGTAAATTGTGATTTGTTTTTTAAGAAACCATTTCTTATTAAGAAAATAATTGATTATTTATACGGAATATTAAAGAATAAGTTAGAAATAGAAAAAGATGAAAATGCTAAAGAGAAATTAGAAATGTTTAAAGAAAAAATGACTCATTTAGTAGATATAGTTAACGACATGATGATTGAGCAGAAAAAGATGAAAGATATTAAAAAAGTCGGAGATTTATCAGGATATGTTGAAGGAGAAGAATATGCTAATTCGAAAGGAATGTAAAATATGGTAAAGAAAAAGACACTATGTGTCTTTTTATTTTAATTCTACAAGTTTTTTGTCTACGACAGCATATACTCTATATTCATCTGATAGTTCACCGAATGTTATATCTGTTTCGTGCTGTTTTACCAACACTAGATCTATTGGATTGTTAATATCTTTTTTAGTAAATTCAACACTACCTAATGGCATATCGTCATCTTGAACCATTTCCCATACATATTTATTACCATCTTTTGATTTTGATAGTACATATACATAATATAATTTATTTGACATTTTTGCAATGTAATTTTTTTAGATATATTTGTATTTATTGAATTAATTGTTGATATATGTTATTTTTAAGGTGTGAAAGGAGAATGTATGGATAATAAAAATAAAACTCTATTAGTTGTTTTGATAATTGTTGGCTGCTTATTATTCTTTGGACTAGGATTATATACGGGTTATAGCAAAGGTAGTAGGGATAAGAATATCCTCATAAATGATTCGCAGAATACTACTACCGACGACACAGGAAGCGATATTGGGCAAACCAATGCTGCCGAGGGGGAAGTAACTTCTAAGTATTATTTGTTGTATATTGATATTGGTGCCGATCCAAATACTGGATTTAAACTATATCATCAAATTGAAATTGAATTAAATTCCGATAATACAGCTAGAGTTAGATCTGGTGGTACTGGAGCCGGAAGTGCTTTTTCAACTGGTACTTATATAATTGAGGGGGATATTATTAAATTATCTTTGCGTGACGATTATTATTGTAGTGAGGATAAATATGATCCATCTGAGGAAAGTTGTAATATTAGTAGAGAATATAAAATGTTAGAAGATGGTACATTATCTGATACTTTACCAAACGGAAATGGTGAAGTGCATATATATAAACCAGTTGATAAATCTGAATTAAAATTTATGAATGAATAAAAAAGAGCATTGAGCTCTTTTTTTATACTATATCATCAAATAATTGTCTTATGTCTATTTCCAATGCATCTGCAAACTTACCAATCGTTTCAAGAAGAGGTGTCTTATCGATAGATAAGCATTCAAGATCTCTGACATATCCATGGGTAAGTCCTGTTAAATCTGCCAATTCTTGCAATGTATATTTCCTCATTAGACGATATTTTCTAATATTTTTCCTAACAATTAGGGATAATAATTCTTTCGAATATCTGCCAGTCAAAGTATATCACTTCCTATCTGGTAAGATTATTTCACAAATAATCTTAAAAATATGTCGCCTACGTAAAGTTTTTGTGATATACTTATCCTAGAAGGAGGAGTAAGATATGGCTAACGAAACAAAGTTTTGTGAGTTTTGTGGTAACGAAGTACATATTGATGCTGTTATGTGCCCTAAGTGTGGTAGACAATTAGAAGAATTAAAAACCGATAAAGGAAGTAATCCACAAGTAGTAATTAATAACAATAACCAAATTAATGGTGCAGCAGCAATTGGAAGAAGAGAATGTGATAAATGGATTGCATTTTTACTATGTTTCTTCTTAGGCCTTTTAGGAGGTCATAAGTTTTATGAAGGAAAAGTCGGTTTAGGAATATTATATATATTCACGGTAGGTCTATTTGGTATTGGTTGGTTTATAGATTTAATAGTGATTCTATGTCGACCAAATCCATATTTTGTTTAGGAGGATTTTAAATGGAAGATAAGAAATTTTGTAAATTTTGCGGCGAAAAAATTGATAAAGATGCGGTTGTTTGTCCAAAATGTGGTAGACAAGTAGGACAAGCAGAAGAAAAAAAAGAAACTACGTCTGATGTAAATGTTAGTAAAAACACTAATCCTAAATTTTATGAACAAACATGGTTTATGTGGGTAATGTTAGTTATCTGTGCACCAATTGGTATCTTCTTTATGTGGAAATTTCATCCAGAAATTGAAAAGAAGACAAAAACAATTCTAACGGTTATTTTTGCTATATTATTTATAATCTTTATTGCTGCAGGAAATAGCAATGATGAAAGTAGTTTCAACAACAATCAAACTACTAATAATGGTTTTAGTAATACTACAAACAATAACAAAAAGAAAAATATTGCTCTTGATGAAAAATTTACATTTGATGATTTAGAAATATCTTTAGGTACGGATTTTTCATTCACAACTATTAATAATCAATATTCTGATTACAATGGTAAAGAAATCATTAAAATGCCTATTACCGTTAAGAACCTAAAAGATGAAACACATGGTCTTAATATGTTCTATTATTCAGTATATGGATCCAATGGTACTAAGTTAGATACCCCATCTTCATACTTCGATGATTCAGTTGATTTTGCTGGAGATTTAAGAACTGGTGCCTCTTACACAAAATATTTGTATTTCTTATATGATGGTAATGGTACATATACAGTTGAATTTGATAATTGGATAACTAAACGTATCGTTGAATTCGAAGTAAATAAATAGAATGCATTACTGCATTCTTTTATTTTGTCAAAAAAATGTACATTTTTTTAATGCTAGTTTATTAATATTGCAATTTTAATATGATATGTTATCCTTGAAATAGAGAAAGGAGTAAGAATGGAACAAGGAAAAAATAAAAATGGAGTAAATTTATTACTTGTCTTTATTATTGTTATTTTAGCTGCATTGTGTGTGCTATTTGCTACTGGAACTATAAAATTAAATTCAAAAGAAACTGCAAACGAAAGTAATAATCAAATTAGTGATAATACTAACGTTGATAATACTAACGTTGATAATACTTCAACGGATTTACTAAATAGTAATATAATTGTTACTCAAAATGGTAAAGTTATATCTAACGATGTACCAAGTGATTTATCAGGTAAATATGTTAATCCTGGTAGTAGCAATAATGATTATTTTGAAATAACTAATGAAAACATAATTGTTTCTAGATCTAATTGTTCAAATGGTGGTGCGGTAACCATTGAAAAAAGTCAATTAAGACTATACATAGACTATTTAGATACTTATCGCGAACACGATAAATATGTAACCATTAAATTAGAAGCAATTGATACTAAAACAAATGAAGTTATGGGAACATATGTCTACATTGGTAATTCGTCATTTGGAGGTTCATATAAATTTAAAACTATTGAACCAACTTGTACTAGCGGTGAGGGCTATTTCTATGAAAAAGCAAATTAATAGTTTAAACAATTGAATAAGCATAGACTTATTCTTTTTTACTGAATTTATTTAAAATTATGTGATATATATGTAATAGATGACTGCTGTAAGGCGTTTTAAGGCATAGAAAAACCGAACATCTGTGGTGTTCGGTTATAACTTCAATGGAGCAGATGAGGGGAGTCAAACCCCCGTCACAGCCTTGGCAAGGCCGTATTCTAGTCGTTGAACCACATCTGCAAGTAAGTTAATTATAGCAAAAATAATCTAAAAATCAAGGTTTTTTGTGAAATTTATTAATTTTAGTGTATAATTACTTTAGGTGACGTATATGTTTGAGAATTTAAGTGATAGACTTCAAGATATAGCCCATAAAATTAAGGGTTATGGAAAAATTACTGAAGAAAATATTGCTCCGATGATGAGAGAGATTAGATTATCTTTACTTGAAGCGGATGTAAATTATAAAGTTGTAAAAGAGTTTACTAATAATGTTAAAGAGAAGGCACTTGGAGAAGAAGTTAGTAAAAGTATAAATCCTGGAGACTTATTTGTTAAGATTGTTAGAGATGAATTAAAGGAATTATTAGGTGGAGATAGCGCACCATTAACTATTAATAATGGGTTGACTACGGCAATGCTGGTTGGTTTACAAGGTTCTGGTAAGACTACGACTATTGGTAAATTAGCTTTATTTTTAAGAAAGAAACATAGTAAAAAGCCATTACTTGTAGCTTGTGACGTATATAGACCAGCGGCAATTGATCAATTAGTTCAGATTGGTAAAGAATTAAATATTGAAGTATATAGTGAAGGAAAGGGTAATCCTGTTGAGATTGCTAAGAATGCTATTAACTATGCTAAAGAGAATAAATTTGATTATGTACTAATAGATACAGCTGGTAGACTTCATATTGATGAAGAATTAATGGATGAACTAAAAAATATCAGTAGTTCTGTTAATCCTAATGAAACACTACTTGTGATAGATGCAATGATGGGTCAAGATGCAATTAATGTTATTACAGGATTTAATGATAGTCTTAAACTTACAGGTGTTATTTTAACTAAATTAGATGGAGATACTCGTGGTGGTGTAGCTTTATCTGTAAGGCATTTAACAAATATACCAATTAAATTTGTTGGTGTTAGTGAAAAGATGGATGGTCTTACGGAATTTCATCCTGATAGAATGGCCGATAGAATTATTGGAATGGGAGATGTTATTTCTCTAGTTGAAAAGGTACAAGACGAAATAGATGAAAAAGAAGCCGAAAAAATGGCTAAGAAGATGACTAAAGGTAAATTTGATTTAGAAGATTTCTTAGCTCAATTGAATCAGATAAAGAAATTAGGACCTTTAGAAAACTTAATTAAGATGATTCCTGGAGCTAAAAAAATGGGAATAGATAATGTGAAGGTAGACCCTAAACAAATGGCTCATATCGAAGCAATTGTGCTTTCAATGACTCCTGAGGAAAGACATAATCCGGATATAATTAAAGCTAGCAGAAAAGAAAGAATTGCTAAGGGATGTGGACTTACTGTTACGGATGTTAATAAATTACTTAATCAGTTTGAAGAAATGAAAAAAATGATGAAAATGATTGGTAACAATAAATTTAAAATGCCATTTTAAAAGAACTAAATGATTAGTTCTTCCAAAATGACCATAGCTAGCTGTTTCATAATAGATTGGTCTTAATAAATTTAATTCTTTTATGATATTATCAACACTGAAGTTGAAATTTTTATTTACTATTTCATATATTCTTTCTAGTGGTATTTTATTGGTATTAAATGTTTCAATACCAATATTAATTGGATATTCTCTTCCTATGGAATAGGCTACGGATATTTCACATTTATCACATAATTTATGGTATACAAGATTTTTAGCAACATATCTAGCATAATATGCGGCACTTCTGTCTACTTTTGATGGATCTTTGCTACTGAAACAACCACCACCTACTTTTGAGGCACTACCATATGAATCAACAACTATTTTTCTACCGGTAGTACCACTATCAGCAAAAGGACCACCAATAGTAAATGAACCACTAGTATTGATATATATTTTAGTATTCTTTAGATATTTCTTTGGTATTATTTTAACTATTACATTATTTTTTATATATTCATCTAGATATTCTTTTTTGATATTTTCTTTATGTTGTGAAGCAATAATAATCGTATCAATCCTTTTTGGAATATTATTTTCATATTCAATAGTTACTTGGCTTTTGCCATCTGGAAGAAGTGGACTATTTTTATCTTTTTTTCTAGCATTAGCTAATTCTTCCGTAAGTTTATTAGCTAGAAGTATCGGTAGTGGCATAAGTTCTTTTGTTTCATTTGTGGCATATCCAAACATTATTCCTTGATCTCCAGCACATATTTTTTCTCTATCAACAGAACTGTTGATTTCTTTAGATTGTTTACTTATCTTTGTAATTACATTAAATTTTTCTTGGTAACCAATATCTTTTAATACATCTTTAGCCACTTTTTCATAATTAATTTTTGCTTTAGTCGTAGCTTCTCCATAGATGAATACTAAATCATCTTTAATCGTACATTCGACAGCCATTTTACTATTCTTATCTTGTTCTAGAGCTGTATCTAGAATTTTGTCACTGATTTTATCACAGATTTTATCTGGATGGCCCTCAGTTACGGACTCACTTGTCATAATCTTTTTCATAACTCCTCCTTGTCTTTTATCAAAATAAAAAACTCTTGAAAGAGTTCATGCTTTATTATAACTCTTTCATCGATATTAGCTTTACCACCTAACTTAATAGGTTGGTACGAGATCATAGAGCTAATCCTCTCCCTCGTTCTTGATAAAAGTTATATTAAATATATATTATTTTTTTATTGTTGTCAAGATTGTGCTATTTACATAATCAGGATATTTAATTATTCATATGATATGGTAGATGGGAGGAAATGTTATGTTTTATAACGATAATTATAGACAAGATAATAATTATGGGGATGATATCGATATAAACATTATGAATAACAATACTAATCAAAATGTTAATATGAACGATGTAGATATGACTAGTTATGGAAATACTAGTCCTATTGTAGAGCCAGGAAGAGAAAGAATTGTTCAAAGAAATATTATTCATGAAGTTAAACATGTTTGTCCAATTAATACTAGAATTATTAATAATCATATATATAGACACACTTATGAACCTAAATATACTTGTTGTGAAGAAAATACTGTTACAAATGTACAGTGTGGATCTTGTTGTAATTATAATTAGACCATTATTGGTCTTTTTATTATTTTGTGATAAAATATACTTGGTGATAGTATGAATATATTAGATATTTTTTATAATCATATTATTTATGAAGCAATGAGTGGTAGAATCGATTGTTTATCAACTTTTAATGTTCCATTTTCAACGAATATTAATGGTAAAATATATGAATGCTTTTTACTTGATAACAGTTTAATGATTCCTACGCTTATGATCAAAGATAAGGCAGAATTTGATAGGTTATTAATTGAATATGTAACATTAGCTAAGAAATTTTATAGTGATGATAATTATGATGATGAGATTATTAAAAGTGAGATTCCTAATAATGATAAAATGATATCAAAAGAAAAAGTAATTATGACACTACTTTTTGCTAATGCTACTAGTGATGATTTTAATGATCCATGTGCTTTTTTAAGAAAAAGAATTAGTTTTATTGAAAATCATAATGATATGGAAAAAATGATTGGTAATTCTAAAATACTTGGTGGAAATATAAACATTGAGATTAAGAAAGATAAAATATATAATGAAACACCTAGTGAGATGGTTATTAGTGTTACAGATGGAAATAGTAGTTTTATATTCCCTAGAATTAAATTTGGAATAGATGAAGATAAAATATACATTTATGCTATTCAAAATAAGGTGAATGAAAAAACTGAATTTGTAAAGAAAGTTAATAGGAGATTATATAAAGTTGGTGAAGGATTTACTAAAGATGATAGTGAAGAAAATTTAGAAGACATTACAGCTAGTTTTTTAGTTGCTCTAAATATCTTTATCAATTATTTTAATAGAATGGGATATTCTAAATTCGATGTTGTATCAATTCTTCCAACTAGATGGAATGCTAAAAGAATGGCTAATGTTATGAAAAATAAATATTTTAATAAAGATATTAATGAATTAGATAGTAAACAGGAATACATTCAAAACAATCTTACTAATAAATTAGTTAGAACAATTCTTAGATTAAGTTGCCATTACAACAATATGGATATTGTAGCTCTGCCGTATGATATCGATGCATCTCTTCATATGGTGGTTAACGATAATGATGTGAGATGCAATAATATGTTGCTTTACGAAACGGGCGCTATTGTTAGGAAAGATGATGTAAAGAAAGGGAGATAATCTTTCTTTTTTTATTTTTGTATGATAGAATACTCCATGTGAGGTGACATTATGAAAAAATGTGCTGTTATATATAATCCAAATAGTGGAAGAAAAGTAAAATATAAGTTTTTACCAAGTTTTGAGCATATGCTAAATGAGTATGGCTATGATGTTAAAATCTATTATACTGAATACAAAGGACACGCAATAGAAATTGTTAGAACATTGGAACCTGTTGATTTAGTTTTATCAATTGGGGGAGATGGAACATTTAATGAGGCAATTACTGGTAACTATTTACGTAAAGATAGACTAGTAGCGGCGCACATTCCCGTTGGAACAACTAATGATATTGGTACAATGATGGGATACGGAAAGAACATGATGAGCAATCTTAGACAGACTCTTGAAGGTGTTGTTAAGAACGTCGATATATGTCTTATTAACAATAATCCATTTATATATGTGGCGACGATTGGTAAATTTGCAGAGATTCCATATGAAACACCTCGTGAACTAAAAAAGAAATTAGGATATCTAGCATATATAAAGGAAGGAATTAAATCATTCTTTCATCCTACTAAATTATACGATGTTACTTATGAAATAGATGGGGTTGAATATAGAGGATTATTTTCTTTCATAATTGTATCTAGTGCTAATAGAATAGCCGGAATAAATGATTTTTATAAAGATGTAAAACTAGATGATGATAGATTTGAAGTGCTTTTCTGTAGTTTTTCTAAAAAATCAGATATTATTAGAAGTCTATACTTTCTTACAATGTACGATGTAGAACAAGTACCTGGAATACACTTTTATAAGACCAATAATCTTAAGATGAAGTTTTCAGAAGTGCCTAAAAAGCATTGGTGTATAGATGGTGAAAAGCTTGATGAAGAAGGAAGAAAATTTGATATAACAATTGATAGAAAAATTAAAATGTTAATTCCTAAAAAAAATATCGATAAGTTATTTGTGAATAAATAATGAAATATATAGCAATTGGTTTAATAAGGTTATATCAAAAAATACCAGGTAATTGGCATAGTTATTGTAAGTTTAGACCGACATGTTCAGAATATGCAATTGGCGTATTTCGTGAATTTGGCTTTTTTAAGGGGCTATATTTAAGTATTAAAAGAGTTTTGCGATGTAATCCACATAGCAAAGGTGGGTATGATCCAATACCAACAAAGGAGAGTATAAATGAAAGTAAATAAACAAAGAAAAGAATATTTATCTTGGGAACAGTACTTTATGGGAATTGCAAAATTATCTGCAATGAGAAGTAAAGATCCCAATACACAAGTAGGAGCTTGTATTGTCAGTGCCGATAACAGAATACTTTCTATTGGATATAATGGTGCTCCAAATGGATACGAAGATAATGAATTTCCTTGGGGTAGAGATGGAGAAGAGTTAGATACAAAGTATCTTTATGTTTGTCATGCTGAAATGAATGCAATACTTAATTATAGAGGAAATAGAAAGGACCTTGAAGGTGCTAAAATATATGTTGATTTGTTTCCATGTAATGAATGTGCTAAATTAATTATTCAATCAGGGATTAAAGAGGTTATATATCTATCTGATAAATACGCTGATATGAATTCTTTTATTGCATCTAAAAGATTGTTTGATAAATGTGGAGTAACGTATCGGATGATTGAATTAGCAAATATTACTATCAATTTAGACTTATAGGGCTTTGCCCTTTTTTATTTGACAAAAACTAATGTTTTTATTATAATATTTGGCCTGAAGAAGGAGATATAATATAAATTGGAGTTGATGTTATGATAACAAAAATTAGAAAAACAAGTTTAGAGAAAATACTATCTAGTGATAATAAGGATCGTTATAGTGAAAAAACTAATTCTTTAGTTGAAAGTGAATTAAGAATTATTGCTAATAATGCTGAAAGAGCTTTAGCATTAATTAATAATAAAGGACAAGTATCCGATAAATATTTTGTTGAGAATTTAGGAAGAGTAGTTGAATTTATTTTTAATGAAGACGATTGTTATTCAGTTTTAAAATTATTATATGGTGATAAATACAATAAGTACTATAATGGACATACAAGAATTCGTACAGATATGAGAACTATTTTTGATAATGGATTCTATGACGACAATTGTTCTTATGGTGTTGATTTAGAAGTGTTACATGATGATAAGACTGTTTTAAATCCAAGGGATAGATATACTATGTCTGAACTAACTGAGTTAGTTAAAAATAATAGTATTGTTATCGTACGAGAATATTTTAATATGACACCAGCGGATATCTCTGAAAGAACTAATAATTATTTTGAATTTGCATATAAAACTAAAGCCAATAAGGATGTAAAGAATCAATTTACTTATAATATGTTTTTTTCTGAACGTAGTGAAATATTTCCATATACAGCAAAATTTATTAGAAATATGATGGCAACCGATGCCAATATTAGAAGTCTAGTTCTTATGTACTTACGCTGCGCACACGAATGTATTGAAAAAGCTAAAAAAGAAGATATTATTAAGCAATGTGAAGAAAAATGGGAATTAATGAGATTACATAGTATGTGGGGAAGAAGGGGACGCACAGACTAAACTTTACTTTTTTCAAAAATGGGTATATAATATGTATACATTTTTGAAATGCGCCCATAGCTCAATTGGATAGAGCGTTTGGCTACGGACCAAAAGGTTTGGGGTTCGAATCCCTATGGGCGCGCCATATATGATTTTTTAAGCAGTTTTTACTGCTTTTTTTGATGAAAAAGTATTGTATTTACTGGATTTACATGTTATAATTAAGGCGTATCAGGACGAAGAGTGGCATAAACCACTCTTTATTGTTTGACTTAGAGGAGGTAATATGGAAAATAAAGTTAGAGAACTAATTGAAGACGAAGTTAATAAACTTGGGGTTAAGATAGACAGCGTTCTATATGAAAAAGAAGGTGGTAACTATTTTTTAAGAATAGTTATTGATAGGGATGAGGTTATCGACATAGATACTTGTGTTGAAGTAACTAATGTTATTAATCCATTACTTGATAAAGCAGATTTTTTAAGTGATAGTTATATTCTAGATGTTAGTACTAAGGAAAAAGGTGAGAGAAGTGAATAGTAAACAAGCAAAAGAATTTATTAAGGCATTAAATGAATTAGTCGAAGAAAAAGGAATTGACAAAAGTATTGTAATTGAAGGTATGGAAGCAGCTATGGCTAATGCTTATAAGAAAAATACAGGAATACCTAATGTAAAAGCTAAGGTAGACGAAGAAACTGGTAAAATTCAATTATTTACTTATAAGACTGTTGTTGGTGAAGAACCAATCTTAGATGAAAACGGAGAAGATATTACTCCAGAATTTGATGAAAATACACAAATTAAGTTAAAAGATGCTAAAAAGATAGTTAAGGATATCGAAGTTGGGGAAACAATTGATACAGAAGTACCAATTAATCCTGATGAATTTGGTAGAGTTGCTGTTTTATCTGCAAAACAAATTATTGTTCAAAAAGTAAAAGAAGCAGAAAAAAATTTAACTAATGAGGAATTTAAGGATAAACAAGATGAAATATTAATTGGAACATTATCTAGAGAAGATGCTAAAAACTATTATGTAGATTTAGGTAGAGCACATGGAGTATTACCAAAGGATGAAATTATTCCTGGAGAAAAATTAGAAATGGGTTCATCTATCAAAGTTTATGTATCTAAAATAGAGATTGGAACTAAAGGAATATTTATTCTTTTATCAAGAAGTCATTATGGTTTTGTTAAGAGACTTCTTGAAAATGAGATACCTGAATTATCTGATGGTACAGTTATTCTTTATTCTGTTGCAAGAGATGCTGGTAATAGAAGCAAGATAGCAGTTTATACAGAATATGATAAAGTAGATCCTGTCGGAGCTATTATTGGGGAAAAAGGTTCTAGAATTAATAGAGTACTTAGTCAATTAAATGGTGAAAAAATTGATGTTATTCTTTATGATAAAGATCCAGTTAGATTTATTCAAAATGCTTTAAGTCCTGCAAAAGATGTTGAAGTTAAGATTACAGATGAAAAGAATAGAGAAGCTCTTGCAATAGTTAATGATGATAATTCTTCTTTAGCTATCGGTAAGAAGGGACAAAATGTTAAATTAGCTTCTAGACTTACAAGATATAAGATTACTATTAAAAAAGCAGGAGAATTAAATGAAGAATAAAAAAATTCCGATGAGAAGTTGTGTAGTAACAAAAGAAAAGTTACCGAAAAATGAACTTCTTAGGATTGTTAGAACACCTGAAGGGAATGTAATGGTAGATCTAACAGGAAAAATGAATGGTAAAGGAGCATATATTAAAAAGGATATAGCTGTCTTAGAAAAATGTAAGAAGAGTAAAATATTAGATAGACTACTAGAGACAGAAATATCAACAAATATATATGATAGTATTGAAAAAATAATAAATAATTAGGAGGTGTTACATATGATGAGTGTTACAGAATATGCAGAAGATGTTAACAAGAGTATAGATGAAATTTTTAAACTTTGTAATAGCTTAGGTATTAATGTAAGTAATGAAGATGATATGCTTAGTGATGATGATATTATTCTTCTAGATAACGAGATTGCTAATAATGAAACTGATGAGGAAGAAGTAATTGATAATCAAGAAGATAACCTTGAAGATACTTTTGAAGAAGAAATCGAAGAAACTTATAAAGCAGAAATTAATGAAGTTAAAAGTGCTAATGCTAATAAAAAGAAAAAGAAAATTATTAAAGAAAATAATAGTGAAGCTTTTGCAAAGCAAAAGAAAGAAATGTATAAGCATAAAGAAAAATTGCAATCTAATATTAGTAATGATGATGAGACAATAGTTCTTTATACTGAAGGTATGAGTGTTAATGATTTTGCTAATGTTTTAGGTAAAAATGTAGCTGAAGTTATCAAAAAGTTAATGGGACTTGGAAAATTAATGAATCTAAATGCGGCCATTGATTTTGAAACTGCAGAAATACTTGCACTTGATTATGGTAAAACTTTGAAAAAGGATACAACAAGGGATGAATCTAATTTTGAAGAATTAGAAATTATTGATGATGAAAAGGATTTAGTAAGTCGTCCACCAGTAATTACAATTATGGGTCATGTCGATCATGGTAAAACTACTTTGCTTGATACGATCAGAAAAACTAATGTCGTGTCTTCAGAAGCAGGTGGAATTACACAACATATTGGTGCATATCAAATTAATTATAATGGTAGACCAATTACATTTATTGATACGCCAGGACATGCTGCATTTACAGAAATGAGAGCAAGAGGTGCTAGTGTTACCGATATAGTTATAATAATTGTAGCTGCTGATGATGGAGTTATGCCTCAAACAAAAGAGGCAATCGATCATGCTAAAGCGGCAGGAGTACCTATTGTTGTTGCAGTTAATAAAATTGATAAACCGGATGCTAATCCAGAACGTGTTATGACTGAAATGAGTCAAAATGGTATTACTCCAGATTCTTGGGGTGGAGATACATTATTTGTTAATATTTCAGCTAAGAATGGTGATGGTATTCCAGAATTACTAGAAAATTTACTTTTGATTAGTGATATGCAAGAATTAAAGGCTAATCCAAACAGATATGCTTCTGGTACTGTTATCGAAGCTAAGATGGATAAACAAGCCGGAGTTGTAGCAACATTACTAATTCAAAACGGTACACTTAGAATAGGTGATCCAATAGTTGTAGGTAATTATGCTGGAAAAGTTAGAACACTAAAGAATGATAGTGGTGAAGATTTAGCTTCAGCTGGACCTTCTATGCCGATATCTATTACCGGTATTAGTGAATGTCCTTCTGCTGGAGATAAATTTATGGCATTTGAAAGTGAAAGAAAAGCAAAAACTATTTCAGAAGAAAGAATATTATCTGCTAAAAGAAAGAGTCAAGTTAGTACTACTTCTGTTTCTCTTGATGATTTATTTGGAAGAATCGAAGCTGGTGCTAAGGAAATTAATGTCATTTTAAAAGCTGATGTTAAAGGTAGTGAAGAAGCAGTTAAAAATTCTTTACTTAAACTTGATGTCGAAGGAATTAAGATTAATGTTATTAGAAGTAGCGTTGGTGCTATTACAGAAAGTGATATTGTTTTGGCTGCAGCATCTAACGCCTTAATAATTGGATTTAATATTAGACCAAATGCAAAGACTGTTGAATATGCTAAAGAAAAAGGTGTCGATATTAGATTATATAATATTATTTATAAAGTTGTTGAGGAAATGGAAGCAGCTATGAAAGGTAAGCTTGAACCAGAATACGAAGAAAAAGTATTAGGTCAAGCAGAAGTTAGAAAATTATTTAAATTTTCAAAAGTTGGAACAATTGCTGGATCATATATTACTGATGGTGTAATTAAGAGAGATGCTAAAGCGAGAGTTATTCGTGATGGTATAGTTATATATGATGGAAATATTGGTTCAATAGCTAGAGAAAAAGACCAAGTTAAAGAAGTAAAACAAGGTCTTGAGTGTGGTATTACAATAGAGAACTTTAATGATATAAAAGAGAATGATATTATCGAAGCATATGAAATTGTGGAGATTAGGAGGTAAAATATGAGTTTTCAAAGTTTAAGAGAAGAAGAAAAAGTTAAAAAGGGATTGGTTGCTGGTTACAATGCTAAAATCATTGAGGAAGATGCGCGTAGAGAAAAAGATCGCGAAAAAATGGCTATCTCTCGTGAGCTAGATAGAAGAGCTTATGAAAAGGGAGAAGAATGGTTTAAAAGTGGTTTGACACTTGAAGATGCGGATGAAAAACTAAAAAACAACAAATCTTTTGTTTATGGTTTTGAAAGAGGTAAAAGATTAGCTTTTATTGCAGAACTCAAAGGTAATGATCAAAAGAAAAGATAATAGATTGGAGATTTATTATGAATGTTAAATTAGAGAGATTAAATACAGCCTTTGTAGAAAAAATTAGTGAAATTATTCATAATGATATTAAAGATGCAGATGTTAATATGGTTACTATAACTGATGCAAGAATAACAAATGATTTATCTTTTGCTAAAATATATTTTACAACTTTAGATGATGATAGAAAGAAAGTCTTAAAGGCACTTAATAAAGCTAGTCCTTTTATTAGAAGTGAACTATGTGAAAAAGTAAAAATTAGAAAGATGCCAGAAATAACTTTCGTATATGATGAATCAATCGAATATGGTAATAAAATTGAAAAAATTATTGAGAGGTTAAATAATGAAAGAGAAGATATGGAATAAAATAATGGATAGTAATTCCATATTACTACTGACACATGAGAATCCTGATGGAGATGCCATTGGATCTGTTATGGCCCTATATGAAGTTTTAAAATCATATGATAAAAAGGTTACAGCAGTTATACCTGTCGTTCCACCAGTATTTGATTACTTAGATTCTATTTCTGAAACAAAAAGAAAGGCTAATGAAAGCTTTGATTTGGCAATTGTCGTAGACTGTGCTAAGTTAGATAGAGTTGGTCAAACAAATAAAGAATTTGAACATGCTTCTTTTTCTATTAATATAGATCATCATGCCACAAATTCTTCTTTTGCTGATTTAAATTACATAGAAGGTGATGTGTCATCTTGTTGTCAAGTCCTATACTATCTTTTTAAGGATTGGAAATGTCAATTAAATACAATTGTTGGTAATGCTCTTGTAACAGGGATGCTTACAGATACAAATGGTTTTTCTAATAACGATGTCGATAAAAAAACCTTCTTAATGGCTGCAGATATGACAGATCTTAATGTAAATATAAATAAAATTTGTTATTTGGCATTATCAAAAAAGAATACAGCACAACATCTACTTATGAAAATGGCATTAGATAGGCTAGAATTCTTTGATGATGGTAAGATCGCTTTTACGTACGTATCAAAAGAAGATTTAGATAATGTTGGAGCTAAGCCAGGAGATCATGAAGGTCTAGTCAACCTAGGTAGAAATATCGAAGGTGTTGAGGTTTCAGTATTCATGAGAGAAGATGATGGCTATAAAATTTCACTTAGATCTACTGGAGCGGTTGATGTAAGCAAAGTAGCAGTTAAATTTAATGGTGGCGGTCATAAGGCAGCGGCCGGAATAAAGATTTACGGTGAATTTAAAGAGACAAAAAATGCTGTTATTGATGAAATTATAAAGGAAATTAATTCAAATGAACGGGATTCTGATAATCAACAAAAAATTAGGATACACAAGTAGAGATGTTGTAAACAAAGTTTGCAAGTGCTTAAATACTAAAAAGGTAGGACATACCGGTACACTCGATCCAAAAGCTAGTGGGGTATTAGTTTTATGCGTTGGTAATGCCCTTAAAATTTGTGAACTATTACAGAATAATGAAAAAGAATATGTAGCCGAGGTAATATTAGGTATAAGTACAGATACTTTGGATATGGACTTTAATGCAACTATTCTTGAAGATGTAAAAGTAGATGTGTCCAATGATGAGATATATAATGCAGTAACTTCATTTAAGGGAAAATATCTACAGGAAGTACCAATGTATTCTTCTGTAAAAGTAAATGGTAGAAAATTATATGAATATGCTAGAAATAATATACCTGTTACAGTTCCTAAAAAAGAAGTTGAAATCAAAAATATTGAAATTATTGATAATATTAGATGTGTAAACAATAAAATTTATTTTACAATAAAAACAACTGTTAGTAAGGGAACTTATATCAGAGCTTTAATTAGAGACATTGGAAACAAACTTGGTGTTCCTGCTGTTATGAATAGTTTAGTAAGAACGAGACAAGGTAATTTTAGTATTGAAGATAGTTATACTTTGGATGATATAGAAAAAGATAATTATAAATTAATTTCAATTAAAGATGCTCTTAATATTAGATGTATCAATGTTGATGATGAAAAAGCAAAAAAAATTAGAAATGGTGTCAGATTAAATAAATTCTTTGATGATGAATATGCACTTTTATTACATAATGGTGTAGAAATTGCAATTTATAAAAATTGGGATGATTTAGCCATTCCATATAAAGTTTTTTAGATATAACAATGTTATATCTTTTTTTATTTATTGACTTTTATATATACTTATGATAATTTTTTTATAGAGGTGATAGCATGGGTTATTACGCTAAAGATGGTAGTTACGTGCGTGATGCTAGTGATTATTCTTTACCTAACCAAAGTTATGGAGATGCCGTTAGAACAACTGGTGCGCCTTCATATGATGAAAGGGTTAGGGATTCTGAAATGCAACATAATATTGGCGAAACTATTAGATCAACTGGTGGTCCTTCTTTTGATGAGAGAGTTAGAGATAGCGAGGCACAAAGAAATTTAAATCGTTTTGGTGCTCCGATAAAAACTACAGGAGGACCTGGTTTTCAAGAGAGAATGAGTGATTCAGAAATGATTGCGGCAGAAAGCAGGAGACGTGATCAAGATAAAACTATTTTATTAAATAGTCTTATGACTAATTTACCAGAAAATAGTGACGAATTAAAACTTGCATTAGAAGGATTAGATTTACGTTTAGACTTTATGAAAAAACTAGTAGACAACTATTATTGGAAATTTATGAGAACATGTAACGAATATAAAAGTGATTTTTCTGAAGAAGCTAGCGCTGAGATTAACCAAAGTCTAGCTACATTATTAAATTTAGTTGAAACGTTAAAATCTTGTGGTTATAATTTTGGTAGCGATATAAATAGTTATAAGTCTGGTGGTTATGATCCATACAAACCTGACATTAATTTAAACGATGTACAATCAATGATGTTTAGGAGAAAAAGAAATGGTGCTAATGTACAAATTGGCAGTCCTAAAGACTACTATCAAGATGAAAATCAACCAACATATGATGCTGTAGACATGGTTAATTGTGTTAACAAGCATCTTGAAAACTATCAAAATATGGACTATCTTTGGGAAAAATATTGCGCTAGTGCAATGTCTCAAGATATGGGACAATCAAGATAAAAAAGCCTTTTGGCTTTTTTTATTTACTAATTTTTGATATAATATGTTTGATGAGGTGACATGATGAAACTAACAAAAGATGTAATAAAAGAAATATCAAGGATTAAAAATGAACCAAATTGGATGCTAGATTTTAGACTTAATGCATTTGAATGCTTTTCTAAAATGGATAATCCTGATTTTGGACCTAAAATTAATATAGATTTTGATTCAATTACTTATTATAAAAAACGTGAGAATGAACTTACTAACGATTGGGAAAAAATTAGTTGTTCAATACGTAATGAATTTAAAGATTTAGGTGTAATTGATGCTGAAAATAAATATTTAGATGGAATGGGTGCACAATATGATAGTGAAGTAATATATCATAATATGATTAGTGAACTAGAAAAAAAGAATGTTATTTTCTTAGATACTGATAGTGCATTAAAAAAATATCCAGATTTATTTAAAAAATATTTCAATCATTTAGTAAAATATAATGAAAACAAATATACTGCATTAAATGGAGCAGTATGGAGTGGTGGAACATTTATATATATTCCTAAGAACACTAAACTAGATAGACCTTTACAAAGTTATTTTAGAATTAACAGTAAAAATATGGGTCAATTTGAAAGAACTTTGATTATCGTCGATGATGATAGCGAATTACATTATATCGAGGGATGTACAGCTCCCACGTATACCGAAGATGCATTGCATGCTGCTGTCGTAGAAATATTTGTTGGAAAGAATGCTAAATGCCGATATACTACAATTCAAAACTGGTCTAATGATGTATACAATTTAGTTACTAAGAGAGCTATTGTGGAAGAAAATGGACTAATGGAATGGATTGATGGCAACGTTGGTGCTGGTACTAACATGAAGTATCCTTGCTGTGTACTAAACGGTGAAGGAGCTAGAGGAAGTTGTATAACAGTTGCAGCTGCTGGGAAAGATCAAATACAGGATACAGGTGCTAGAATGATTCATTTAGCTCCGAATACCAAAAGTAATATTGTTTCTAAATCAATCGCTTCAAACGGTGGAAATGCAACTTACCGAGGAACAGTTAGAATTGCTAAAAACGCTGTTAATTCTATAAGTAATGTAAAATGCGATACGATTATTTTGGACGAGAAATCAAAAAGCGATACAATTCCTAAAAATATTGTTCTAAATAATAGTTCTTATTTAGAGCATGAGGCTACAGTATCTAAGATTGAAGAAGATAAACTATTCTATCTTATGAGCAGAGGAATTGATGAAGATAAAGCAAAAGAATTAATCATTTTGGGATTTGTAAATGCTTTTAGAGAAGAATTACCAATGGAATATGCGGTAGAGTTAAATAGATTGCTTTCTATGACAATTGGAGGAGTATAATGAAAAAAGTTTTATTAGTATTACTTGTATTATTACTTATGTTTGGTGGATATCTACTATTTGATTCAATAGGCAATAAGGGCATTCCAAAATTAGATGTAGAATCAGATAAAGTTGCTATTAATAAATTATATATTTATGGAAACCACTTAAACATGACCGGGGATATTAGTAATATTAAAGGTTATAATTTAGATTTGGTTTTATATAATGGTGAATTTATTAATTATGGCATAAATGATTTACGTAATACTTTTGTATTATCTAATGAAGTAAACCGTGGCATAAAATTAGAAAGCATACCTGAAGGAAAATATTATGTTTTTCTTAGAAATACTGCTAAGACAGAAAATGATGAAGATGTATATAAATATTATGCATTAGATAATAAAAGCGGTTATGATGAAACTATTTATTATACTTTTAGCAATAAGAATGATAAAATTGTGATCAATAGTGATGAAGAATACGGTACATTGCTAATAGATGTTACTGAAAATAAAGATGATGGGATATATGATGTCGTTATAGATCCAGGACATGGTGGATACGACACAGGAGCTTCAAAAGGTAATTATAAGGAATCAGAAATGACTATTGAAGTGGCTCTAAAAGTAGCGGAAGAGCTTGAAAAGTATGGAATTAAAGCCAAAATCACAAGAGAAAAAGGCCAATTAGCTAATGATGAAAAACTAAATGATTATGGCCTACATGGTCGTTGTGTTCTGCCACATGAAGTAAATGCTAAATATGTTTTATCAATCCATATGAATAGTAATGCATATTCATCAGTACATGGTTTAGAAGTATATACAGCCGATAATATAGATTATTCTTTTGCAAAAGATTTAGCAAAAAATATTACTGATACTGTGGGAATAAGCTATTCAAACAATAAAGTTAATAGAGTATACACTGGTGTATATACGAGAACATTTACTGAAAGAGATGTAGCAAGTTCTGTTGAAGAATACAAGAAAAAAGGTTTAGTACCATATGATTTTTCAACTGATTCAAACTATTATTTTATGATTAGAGAACCCGGTTCTATTGTTACTGGGGCATATGTAGATGATAGAAATCCTGAAAAAGATGGTAATCCATATGTTAAAAGTAATGTTGGGGTAGAATCTTATATTCTAGAACTTGGTTTTTTAACTAATCCAAGCGATTTAGAAATACTGGCTAATAATGCTGATACATATGCTAAAGCTATCGCAAGTTCTTTTAAAAAAGTATATGATGGAGAATATTAATGTCAAATTTGTGTTAAATTTATAAAAAGTCAATTTTGTGATTGACTTTTTTTGTTTTTATAAACTTTTTAATAAATTTCATATTCTTACCTACATTTATTAATAATGTGTCTTTTTTATTTTATCAATATTTTCATTTGTTAAAAATTTTTCACTCTCTCTTTTTGTTTTATGTTTTTTGCAATTTGTTCTTAGTTTTTAACAATGTTATATTCACCGTGAAAGGAGGAATTATGTTAAATCAAATAATACTTGTGGGAAGATTGGTTAGAACGCCAGAGCTTTTTGAAACAGAAAAAGGATTACATGGTTCTTTTATTACCTTAGCGGTGGCAAGGAGTTTTAAAAATTCTGACGGAGAATATGATACCGATTTTCTTGATTGTTCTTTATGGACCAATGTAGCAGAAAATACAGCTGAATACTGTAAGGCTGGAGATATTATTGGTATACGTGGAAGAGTTCAATCAAAAATAGTACTAAACGAAGATGGAAGTAAGACAAAACAGATGGAAATTATCGCTGACAGAGTTACTTTCTTATCTTCTGGCAAAGGAAACAAGGAAGTAGACGATGAAGAAGTAACATCTGCTTCTGAAGATAGTACGGACAATGCCGATAGTGATAAAGGCAATAAAAAGAAAAAATAATTTTGACAATATGGAGGATTAGGAATTATGATTTTAGGGTATAGAATTAGAAAACTAAGAAAGGATAACAATATGAGTCAAGCAGATTTAGGTAAACGCTTAGGTATTTCTAAAGTATCTGTTTCTGGATACGAAAAAGGAACTAGAAAGCCTGGAATAAAAGTTCTTATTAGGCTTTTAGATACGTTTGATGTTTCGGCAGATTATCTTTTAGGGAGGGAAATTAATGCCGTTTGTGAAGATGAAGGAGAAAAAGAAATTCTTCTTTCTTCAATGGATATTAAAATTATCAACGAAATTAAAGCAAGGCCAAATTTATATAATGAAATTTTAGAAGATCCAAAAAGATTTTTCGCTATAACTAATAAAAAAAATATTTAATATGCATTTTTTATGGTATAATACTTTCAAGGAAGTGAGAACATGATAGATGTTAAAGACTTATTTAAAAGTGATTATATCAATAAAAAGGTAACTGTTAGTGGTTGGATTAGAAACCATCGTAAACAAAAAGAATTTGGTTTTATCGATTTTAATGACGGAACTTTTTTCAAAAACTTACAAGTTGTTTATGATAACAGTTTAGATAACTTTGAAGATATTCAAAAATTACATATTGGTAGTGCTATTACTGTAACTGGTAAGATTATTAAATCTGAAGGTGCTGGTCAAGATATTGAAATGAAACTTGAAAGTTTTGTTCTAGAAGGTGATTGTCCTACAGAATATCCATTACAAGCAAAAGGAAGACCTACAAGAGAATTTTTAAGAGAAATTGCTTATTTAAGACCAAGAACAAACTTATTTAATGCTGTGTTTAGAGTTAGAAGTCTTGCTGCTTATGCAATCCATAAATATTTTCAAGATAACGGATTTATTTATTTTCACTCACCAATTATAACTGCTAGTGACTGTGAAGGCGCTGGAGAAATGTTCCAAGTTACAACACTTGATTTAAACAAAATTGCAGAGTCTGGAAAAATAGATTATTCAAAGGACTTTTTTGGAAAGCCTGCTGCACTTACAGTAAGTGGACAACTACAAGGAGAAACTTACGCATTAGCTTATAAAAAAATATATACATTTGGACCTACTTTTAGAGCAGAAAACTCAAATACTAAAACGCATGCTTCTGAATTTTGGATGATTGAACCTGAAATGGCTTTTTGCGATTTAAACGGTGATATGGATGTCATGGAGGGAATGTTAAAATTCGTTGTAAAGTATGTTCTTGATAATGCTAAAGAAGAAATGGAATTTTTTGATAAATTTGTTGAAAAAGGACTTATTGAAAAATTAACAAAACTAGTTAATAGTCATTTTACAAGAGTTACGCACGAAGAAGTAATCACAATTCTTAAGGAAGCTAAAGTTAAATGGGAATTTCCACCAGAATATGGTGAAGATATTGCAAGAGAGCATGAAAAATATATTACTGAGCACTTTGGCGGACCAGTATTTATTACAAATTGGCCAAAAGATATCAAAGCATTTTACATGAAACAAAACCCAGATAACAAGACTGTTGCTGCCGTTGACTTAGAAGTTCCTGGTGCTGGAGAACTTATGGGAGGAAGTCAAAGAGAAGAAGATTACGACAAACTTCTAAAGCGTATCAAAGAATTAGGAATGGAAGAAAAAGATTTCGAATGGTATTTGAATCTTAGAAGATTCGGTGGATGTGTTCATGCTGGATTCGGAATGGGATTTGAAAGATTACTAATATATTTGACCGGGGTAGATAATATAAGGGATGTAATTCCTTATCCTAGAACACCTGGAAACTGTGATTTTTAAAGAAGGATATTCCTTCTTTTTTTGGTAAATTTTACTTATTATTTTTGTTATTAATAGGGGAATAATACTAATAAAAGGAGGTAATATGAAAAAAATATTGTTTTTATCAATTATTATGGTTACCATATTGTCAGGTTGTGATGCTTCAGCAATGAAGACAATGTCTTGTACTTATGATAATACCTATGCCGGAATAAACACTAGGGTCATTTACGATGTTGACTATCAAGATAGTGAGGTTAAAAAACTTCGCATTACTTATAAATATCATAACTACATAGTAAACGATACTGATGGAGATGGGACGGAAGATATGGATGGAGTAGGTACTGGAACTGATGGCACAACAAACGATACGCAACAGGATAAAGATGGAATTATTGATGGAATAATAGGTAGTGCTATCGATGGGACTATTTCTGGCGTATATAATACTATTTTAGACATCTCTGGACTAAAAGATAGACACGCTGTTGTAAGAGACACTTATGGTAATATTCCTGGCTTTTCTATTCAAAATACAAGTGACCTAACTGATAATGATTATACTGTGTCATACATCATAGATTATGATACAATAAGTGACGATGATCTAACTACTTTAAACCTATCACGTGATATCGATACATTAAAAAGTAATTACGTTTCACAAGGATTAATTTGTGAATAGTAATTCTTTTTTTATTTGTTGAATATTAGCCCTTTTTATTATATAATTATGAATGTAGAGAGGTGCTTTTATGGATAAATTTAAAACAATGGATGCTAACGAAGCAGTAAGTAATGTAGCATATAAATTCAGTGAATTATGTGGAATATATCCAATTACGCCAGCTTCACCAATGGCGGAAAAAGTGGATATCTTATCAAATGGTGATAACTATAATTATTGGGGAAATAAAGTAAAAGTAATTGAAATGCAATCAGAAGCTGGAGCAGTTGCTCTTGTGCATGGTGCTCTTCAATCTGGTATTTTGTCTACGACATTTACAGCTAGTCAAGGACTTCTTTTAATGATTCCTACGCTATATAAAATGTCTGGAGAAATGTTACCGGCTGTTTTACACGTTGCAGCAAGAAGCCTAGCAACACATGCTCTTAGCATTTTTGGTGATCATCAAGACATATATGCTGTTAGACAAACCGGTGTATGCATGCTTGCTTCAGCTAATCCACAGGATGCATACGAAATGGCTGCTATAGCACATTTATCTGCTATTAAAACGTCATTACCTTTTGTTAATTTCTTTGATGGATTTAGAACAAGTCATGAAATAGATAAAATTAAATTACTAGATTATGATAGAGTGGGTAAATTAATCGATAAGAAGGCACTTCTAGATTTTAGAAATAGAGCTATGAATAACGAAAACTTTAATACTAGAGGAACTGCTCAAAACGATGATATTTATTTTCAAAATGCCGAAGCGAGAAATAATGATTATAAAAACGCTGTTCAAGTTGTCGAAAATTACATGAAAGAATTAAATAGTATTACTGGAAACGATTTTAAACCATTCAATTACTACGGAGCAAAAGATGCTGAAAGTATTATTATTGCAATGGGTAGCGTTACAGATACTATTAGAGAGACCATAAAATATCTAAATAGTTGTGGCAAAAAGTATGGTATGGTAGAAGTACATTTATATAGACCATTTAGTAATGAACATTTACTAAACGTTATTCCTAAAACAGTTAAAAAGGTTGCTGTATTAGATAGAACTAAAGAGCCTGCTGCTAGCGGTGAACCATTATACCTAGATGTTATGTCGGCACTTAATGGTAAAAATATGATGATTATTGGTGGTAGATATGGTCTTTCTTCAAAAGATACAACTCCTTCAATGATAAAAGCCGTTTTTGATTTCTTAAATAGCAAACGTGCTCGTCACAACTTTACAATTGGTATTAAAGACGATGTAACAAATCTAAGTCTATATCCTGATGATTCTTTTGTAATTCCAAACAATATTACTGAGTTTTTAATATATGGATATGGTTCAGATGGAATGGTTTCCACATCAAAAGATATTATTAAAATTATCGGAGATCATACTAACAAATATGTACAAGGCTATTTCCAATATGATTCAAAAAAATCTGGCGGTGTAACTAGAAGTCATATGCGTATTTCTGATAAAGTAATCAACATGCCATATTATGTCAATAATCCTTCTTTGGTTGTTGTTTCAAAAGAGGAATATATTTATAAGTACGATGTAATTAGCAATTTATCGGATGGTGGAACACTATTTTTAAATACAAAACTTGAAAAAGATAAATTAGTTGCCTCTTTACCTAACAAAGTTAAATATTTATTGGCAAAGAAAAATATTAATCTTGTGATAATTGATGCTTATAGTTTAGTTAATAGACTAGGCCTTAAAAACAAGATTAGTACATGCATGGAAGTTTGTATATTTGATATTATTAAAATATTAAAAATTGATGAAATCAAGAAAATTATGAAAGAGACCAACGAAAAGAGATTTGCTCATAAGGGTGAAGAAGTAGTTGAAGTTAACAACAAGATTGTTGATGAAGCTATTCCAAATATGCAAAAAATTGAAGTTTTGCCTGAATGGAAGAATCTTACTTGGAAAGAAGATGAGAATCTCTCATTTAATGAAACAATTGGTCTACTTAGGGGAAATGAATTACCTGTTAGTGCATTTTTAGATAAAAAGGCTGGAGTATTCCCTGGTGGAAGTACAAAAGAAGAAAAAAGAGATATTGCTGAAAATGTTCCTTGTTGGATTAAAGAAAATTGCATACAGTGTAATCAATGTGCTTTTGTTTGTCCACATGGTGTAATTCGTCCATACTTACTAGATAATGATTCTGAATACGACGATAGTATTCCAAGTCTATTTCCTAGAGATAAAAAGTTTGCCATCGGTATAAGCTATGAAGATTGTACCGGATGTGGACTATGTGCTAATATGTGTCCGGGTAAAGCAGGTAATAAGGCATTAAAAATGGAAGGATACGATAAAACTAAATTCACAAATGATAATTTTCTTTATTTAAACAAAAATAAGGTCGATTATCAAACCGACTTAGTAAATGTGAAAAATCTAGAATTTCGTGATCCAAAATTTGAATACTCTGGAGCTTGCGCTGGTTGTGGAGAGACGGCGTATATTAAAAATTTAACACAACTATTTAATGATAACTTAATCATCGCTAACGCTACAGGTTGTTCTTCTATATATGGGGCTAGTGCTCCATCAACGCCTTATTCAATACCATGGGCTAACAGTTTGTTTGAAGATAATGCAGAATTTGGCTTAGGTATTAAATCTGGAATAAATATCAAACGCAATAAAATTAAAAAGTATATGGAAGAAAATAATAATCCAGTATTCCAAAAATGGCTAGATAATATGGATGATTATAAAGTATGTAAGGAAGTTTATAATGAAATTGATTATAGTAAGCATCCATTACTAAAAGAATTAAAAGATTATATCGTTCCTAAATCAATGTGGATAGTTGGTGGGGACGGATTTGCTTATGATATTGGTTATGGTGGACTTGATCACGTTCTTTCAACTAATGAAAATATCAATATTTTAATACTAGATACAGAAGTATATTCAAATACAGGTGGTCAATCTTCAAAATCAAGCAATTTAGGATCTATCGCTTCCTTTACTTCAAATGGTAAAACTAATTACAAAAAAGATTTGGCAAGGATTGCAATGTGCTATCCACATGTATATGTAGCTTGCGTAAATATTGGATATAATAAGGAACAATATTTAAAAGCATTAACTGAAGCAAACAATCATAAAGGTCCTTCAATTGTGATTGCTTATGCACCATGTATCGAACATGGTATTAAAACCGGTATGGATCATAGTCTAGATGACTCTAATCTTGCAACAACTTGTGGCTACTTCTTAACATTTAGATACAATCCAGATACCGCAACATTTACTTTGGA
>JAEEGI010001738.1_pt1 | contig 53965 bp, 48 predicted proteins | sample 8958751 | NCBI WGS metagenome assembly JAEEGI01 (sample SAMN16246545, study PRJNA631951) | gut metagenome | biome: gut microbiome; feature: rumen; material: KS-attached | host: Bos | place: Iran: Karaj | collected 2018-10
ATACGGGAGCGAGATGTCCGGCCGAAAGGATAAAGACATCCTGGCCCTTTGCGCTGCGGGTCCACGTCTTGGGATCCTGCTTCATCACCTCGAAGTAGAGGGCGGTCATGATGTCCGTGCTGCCCACCGATCCTCCCGGATGCCCGGAACCGGCGGCGCCCACCATCCTGACGATGTCCCTGCGCACCTGCGAAGCGATTTCAGTCAATTTTTCGATGTTTGCCATATTGGTTTTGGTTTGATATTTGGCTCTTTTGCGGCCGCCGCGGGGCTTTTGCCGTTTTGGCGGCGCATCATACAAAGCTACGAAAAAAAACGATTATATTTGCAGGGTTGAAGGGAAAACGATATGAAACACATCCGCAACTTCTGCATCATCGCCCACATTGACCACGGCAAGAGCACGCTGGCGGACCGCCTGCTCGAGCTCACCAGCACCCTGAGCGAGCGGGATATGGAAAACCAGGTCCTCGACGACATGGACCTCGAGCGCGAGAAAGGCATCACGATCAAGAGCCACGCGATCCAGATGGAATATCTTTATCATGGGGAAAAGTATTTGCTCAACCTGATCGACACTCCCGGGCACGTGGACTTCTCCTACGAGGTCTCCCGCTCCATCGCTTCCTGCGAAGGCGCGCTGCTGGTGGTGGACGCGACGCAAGGCATCCAGGCGCAGACGATTTCCAACCTTTACCTGGCCATCGACCACAATCTGGAGATCATCCCGATTTTGAATAAGATCGACATGGAGGCTGCGCAGATCGATGTGGTGACCGACCAGATCTGCGACCTGATCGGCTGCGATCCGGACGATATCTATAAGGTTTCCGCCCGCACGGGCGAAGGCGTGCCACCCATCCTGGACGCCATTGTAGAGAAGATTCCGGCACCGTCCGGAGACCCTTCGGCGCCGCTCCAGGCTTTGATCTTCGACTCCGTCTTCAACCCCTTCCGCGGAGTGATCGCCTACTTCAAGATTTTTAACGGAACTTTGAAAAAGGGCGACAGAGTCAAATTCTTCAACACGGGAATGGACTATGACGCGGACGAGGTCGGCGTGCTGAAACTGCGCCTCCAGCCACGCGACGAGATCGGCTGCGGCGATGTCGGCTACATCATCTCCGGCATCAAGAGCGCGACCGAGGTCAAGGTGGGCGACACGATCACCCACGTCGAGCCCGCGTGCTCGACCGCGATCGCGGGTTTCGAGGAAGTCAAGCCCATGGTTTTCGCGGGTATGTATCCCGTTGACGCTTCGAAGTTCGAGGAACTGCGCGCCGTGCTGGAGAAGTTCCAGCTCAACGACGCTTCCTTCGTCTACGAGCCAGAATCCTCGCTGGCCCTCGGATCCGGCTTCCGCTGCGGTTTCCTGGGGCTGTTGCACCTGGAGATCGTGCAGGAGCGTTTGTTCCGAGAATTCAATATGGATGTCATCACGACGGTGCCCAATGTGTCGTACAAAGTCTACACGACGCAGGGCGATGTCATGGATGTCCACAATCCTTCCGGCATGCCGGCCCCGACCCTGATCGACCACATCGAGGAGCCCTATATCCGCGCCCAGATCATCTCCAAGGCCGATTATTTCGGTGCGATTATGAAGCTTTGCCTGGACCGCCGCGGCACTTTGGTGGGTCAGCATTTCATCACGGCCGACCGTGTGGAGCTCAATTATGACATGCCGTTGTCGGAGATCGTTTTTGGCTTTTATGACAATTTGAAGACCGTTTCGCGGGGGTACGCTTCGTTCGATTACCACCTCACCGGCTACCGTCCGGCGCGGCTGGTGCGGTTGGACATTTTATTGAATGGCGAGCCCGCCGACGCGCTTTCTTCCCTGATCCACGAGGACAACGCCTACGACTTCGGCCGCAAGATGTGCGTGAAGCTGAAGGATCTGATCCCGAGGCAGCAGTTCGACATCCCCATCCAGGCGGCGATCGGCGCCAAGATCATCGCCCGCGAGACCGTCAAGCAGGTCCGCAAGGACGTCACCGCCAAATGTTATGGCGGCGACATCACCCGCAAGCGGAAACTGTTGGAGAAGCAAAAGGAAGGCAAAAAGCGCATGCGCCAGATCGGCACCGTCCAGGTCCCCCAATCCGCCTTCATGGCCGTCCTCAAGCTCGACTAGCCGGACCCCAATCTTACCCTTCCCCGGCCGGTCCCGTCTCCCCCGTCCGAAAAGCACGATTTCCCCCGTTTTCGTCCCTTTCAAATACCGCATCGTTTCCGGACCGTACGATATCCGGCCTTTTCGTTCGTTTCAAACACGATGATGTTCCCGTACCGTCCGATTTCCCGCCTTTTCGTTCGTTTCAAACACGATGACGTTCCCGTACCGTCCGATTTCCCGCCTTTTCGTTCGTTTCAAACACGGCATCGTTCCTGAGCCGGCGGACACCGAAATCCTTGGATGTCAATACCTGACGGACTACCCGTTCCGGCAAACCCAAACCCTTTGCTACGCCTTCCTCCGATAAATGCAAGCCGACACATAAAGAAGTCACCATCCGGTATTTTTCTTCCGTACTTAACTCGCCAATATCCCGTCCCTGGAAAAGGCGCGTCACCTCATTCCGCACAAGTTCCTTTTCCTCCTCAACGGTCAGACACCCGTCCTCTCCCAATTCCTTAGCAGCGTAGACAAGTGATTCATAGTCTTTTACCAGACGGGTCACATACTCCTTCGGCGACCCGAACATTTCCTCCACTTTCCGGAACCTTACATAATTCCGCGGCAAAACACCAAACTCCGGATGCACTTCCCAGCGACCCGGCAGTTTCTCTCGTGATCCAATCAATTCCCACACCTTTTTTACAGGCAGACTATCCACCCTATCCCCTTGGACAGACTGTCCTATTTGATTGAAAACCAGATAATCAGACCCCCACATATATCCACCCGGCACGCTATATCCACGCTCGTATGGATTCCTCGCCGTATACAAGAATTGCCGCAGCAACGCCTCCGGTGACTCAATCGGCACCAACTTGAATCCATAATCATCCGGAAACTGCGGATCCCCATCTGCCCTCAGCCGCTTCCTGATTCGCCGCACGATGAAATCAAACAACTCGACACAGACCTCCCCTGTAGCGCTCAAAATGATATGTATATGATTGGACATCAATTCGAAAGAATAGATGACCACCTTGAACTTCAGCGCCACCAGCGCCATTGTTGCCATCCCCCAAACGAACTGTTCGGCCCGATTGAACAGGTTTCCACCCTGCCACCCGTCCGTACATAAGTGATAATACCCATGCGGATATTTTCGATACTCCTCCCGCCGCACCCGGAATGATTTCTCTTCCGTTTTACCACCCATTCTTTCTGTTTTCATAGTTATATTCCAACAACATTCTTTCGAATCCCAGTCAACGTCACAAAGATGATGAAAGCAATCCGTGTGAAAAAATTTAACACGGATAATCTGCAAAAAAGCCCTTCTACGCAGTTCCAAGCCAAATTCTACCATTCTTTTTCCTTCAATTATTCCGAATAATCCTCCCCTTCAATCACACCATCGTTCCTGAACCGAACGATTCTCCGGGTTTTCGGACAGTTCAAACACGATGACGTTCCGGGAACGAACGAATTCCCGGCTTTTCGGACGGTTCGGGGACAGGGTCGAGGTTTTTTGCTATCTTTGTTATGTGATTGGTTTCAATAAACGATTCTTTCTGTGCCTGATCGGTCTGTTGGCGACCCTGACAATGGTCGCGGGCGTACCCGACCCGATCGTGACGGAGTATCCCAACGGTTTCCGGCCGGACCTGGTGGTTCACCTTTACCCCGAGGGGCAGCGGACCGACCGAGGGATAGTGGAGCCCGAACAAAGTATTGACAATCAGAATCTTATCAGCCAGAGAAGCAAAAAGAGAAGCCGGGTGAAGGATAAGAAAAAAAGCACCCGACCCGTGCAAATCACCCTGGGTCCCGGAGCAAAGGACAAAAAAATGACCGTCCAGTCCGTGCAAATCACCTTGGGGCCCGGGGCGGCGAACCGGACGGACACCACCGAGTTCTATTGGCCGCGGGACGGGAGCCTCAACGCCGTCGGCGACAGCGCCCGGATCGTCATTTATTTCCCGCGTCAAACAGGGCTCGCAGAATCGGGGCCCGCGAAACCAGGGTCGCCCGCAGAATCGGAGCCCACAAAAGCAGGGTCGTCCAAAAAAACGGGGCCCGCAGAATCGACCCCCACCGGCCAAATGATCCTGATCTGCCCCGGCGGCGGCTACAACGAACTCATGTTCCGCAGCGAAGGCACCTACGCCGCCCAGGCCCTCACCGCGCGCGGCTACGCCGTCGGCATCATCTGCTACCGCATGCCCACGGGCAACGGCGAAATCCCCCTCACAGACGTGCAGAACGCATTCCGCTATTGCCGTCACCACGCAAAAGAATGGGGCATCTCCCAGATCGGCATCATGGGCATGTCGGCGGGCGGGCACCTCGCCGCGATGGCCTCCACCCGCTACCTCGACGCCGCGACACGCCCCGACTTCACCATCCTCTTCTACCCCGTCATCTCGGCCGACCCGGGCCTCATCCACATCGGCTCCTTCCGCCGCCTCACCGGCCTGAGCCCCAGCCAGATACGCGAAGCTTCAGAGGAATTGGGACGAATAGGAATCGCCCCGCACACCCCCGCCGGAATCCCCGCCGCCGAAGCAACCCACGCCCCCGCCGGCGCCTCCGCAGCCGAACCAACCACCCCCGAACGGACCCCCGCCGCAGACACCCCCGCCAACGCCCTCCTCCGCTACGCCCCCGACCGCCACGTCACCCCCGACACCCCGCCTGCCCTCCTCTTCCACAGCATCAACGACGGCGTCAACCCCGAAAACAGCCTCCGCTACTACGAGCGTCTGACAGCCAATAACGTTCCCGCCGAACTCCACATCTTCCCCACCGGCGGCCACGGCTGGGGCTTCAACACCCTGGAAACCGCCGGCCGCGACCGGCTCGAACCCTACCGCACCGTCTTCTACGATGCCCTCACCGGCTTCCTGGAAGGACTCCGCAAAACCGGCACCACACCTAAAACCCCCGCCACCCCTTAAAAACCGGCACCACCAAAGCGCAACCCCAACTCTAAGCCAACCCCCAACCAACGCCCGCCATGCCCGACCGCCTCAAATCCCTCGACGTCCTCCGCGGACTCAACATGTTCTTCCTCACCGTCTTCACCGCCTGGATGGTCGAATTCTGCTACCTCGTCCCCGGCCTCGACTGGCTCCAGCCCCAGTGGCACCACAACCCCTTCGGCAGCACCACCCTCACCCTGCACGACTGGATCATGCCCCTGTTCCTCTTCTGCTCCGGCACCGCCATCCCGTTCGCCTTCGCGAAATATGAAGCGCAAGGGCGCACAAAGGCCCAGATGTACTGGCGCATCCTCCGCCGCGTCGCCGCGCTCTGGTTCCTCGGCATGATCTGCCAAGGCAACCTCCTCAAATACGACTTCGCCCAGCTCAAGTGGTTCAGCAACACCCTCCAATCCATCGCGGTCGGCTACGCATTCTCCGCCATCTTTTACATGAACTTCAAACCGCGCACGCAGGTCCTCATCGCCGGCGCGCTGCTCCTCGGCTACTGGGCCCTGATGATGTTCGTGCGCACCCGCGACGGCTTCGGCGGCGGTGATTTCGGGCAACACAACCTCTGCGAATGGGTCGACCGCACCGTCCTCGGCCGCCATTGCGACCACGCCACCCTCAACCCCGACGGCAGCTACTACTTCAAGAAAGCCAGCTACACCTGGCTCCTCTCCAGCCTCAACTTCATCGTCACCGTCATGACCGGCACCTTCGCCGGCGAGATCCTGAAGGGGGAACGGGGTGCCGGGCGGGGGGCCGAACAGGGTTCCGTTCAGGGGGCCGAACAGGGTTCCATTCAGGGGGCCGAACAGGGCTCCGGGCGCGGGGCGGCCGGGGCGATGACCTCAGTCGCTCCTTCCACCCCCTCTGAGACTCCGGTAACCCCTTCCACCCCCGAAGAGACTCCGGTGACCCCTTCCACCCCCGAAGAGACTCCGGTGACCCCTTCCACCCCCGGTGACGCCCCGGCCGCCCCCACCGGCGCCAGCCCCCGCAAAGCCCTCACCCTCATCGGCTTAGGCGCCGCCATGTTCGCCGCAGGCAAACTCTGGGGCCTCCAAATGCCCGTCAACAAATACATCTGGACCAGCACCATGACCCTCGTCACCAGCGGCATCGGCTTCATGCTCCTCGGCGTCATCTACTGGATCGTCGACTGCCGCAAATGGCGCGGCCTCGACTGGCTCCTCCCCTTCGGCCTCAACGCCATCTTCATCTACTTCATCGGCTTCATCTGCGACTTCCACACCATCACCAAACACCTGGTCGACGGCCTCAGACCCATCATCTCCAACCCCCACTGGTTCGGCCTCATCCGCTGCACCGTCCACGGCCTCCTCGTCTGGGGCCTCCTCTACCTCATGATGAAAAAGAAAATCTTCCTGCGGGTGTAAACTGCGAGGGCAGAACTTTACGTCGAAGCGCACGCTTTGTGCCCTTTTCGTTCGTTTCAAATACGATGGTGTTCCCGGACCGAACGAAATCCCCTTTTTTCGTTCGTTTCAAACAATATAGTGTTCCCGGGACGAACGTTTTCGTAGGTTTTTGTTCTTTTCGGCCTCCCCTGCGGAGGCTACCTCTCACCAAAGGGCACAAACACCGTCATATTTGTGGACAACCGTAACGGTGCTGTCATGATTGTCCACAAAGACCTACGAATCTGTGGAGGACGGAGACTGTGACGGTACCTTTGTCCACAAAAACCTACGAATCCGTGGAGGACGGGAACGGCCCCACCGCCAGGCAATCATCCGGCTGCCGCGACATGCCTGGGTGCGGAAGATTTGTGTGGTCGCCCCCCCCTTTGCGATTGCCGAAATAATCGGTATCTTTGCATTCCTAAAAACGGCAAGCGACTATGTGGCCCTTCACCAAATACTACTCCATCCTCGACAGCGGCTTCCTCGAAGGCGCCACCGACTGGCACTGCCACATTCTCCCCGGCGTCGACGACGGCATCCGCACCATGGAGAGCGCCCTCGAAGTCCTCGCCTACTACGAGGAAATCGGCATCCGCGAAGTCTGGCTCACCCCCCACATCATGGAGGATGTCCCCAACACCCCCGCCGCCCTCCGCGCCCGCTTCGCGGAATTCAAAGCCGCCTACGAAGCCACCCATGCCGGCTCACCGAACGACGACTCCTCAACGGCAGCCCGTGACGGCTCGACCCCCGGCGCCCGCGGCCCCATCCGCCTCCACCTCGCCGCCGAAAACATGCTCGACACCCTCTTCGACCGCCGCTTCGAAACCCGCGACCTCCTCACCATGGTCCACCACCCCTCAGCCCTCGAGCACCTCACCCAATCTATTGATAATCAACATCCTGAAACCATAGGTTCCGCACCATCGGCCCACCCGGATGAAGCCCCCGGCGCCGAATCCCCCGTGACCCCCGGCACCTTCCCGGCCGACACCATCCCCGGCCCCCACGGCGACATGCTCCTCGTCGAAACCTCCTACTTCAGCCCCCCGATGGCCTTCGAAGACACCCTCGACGAGATCCGGCTCAAAGGCCTCCACCCCCTCCTCGCGCACCCCGAACGCTACGTCTACATGGGCCGCCGCGACTACCGCCGCCTCAAAGAGAACGGCGTCCGCTTCCAACTCAACCTCATGTCCCTCGTCGGCATGTACGGCGACGACGCCGCCGAAAAAGCCTCCAGCCTCCTCCTCGAAGGCATGTACGACTTCGCCGGCTCCGACCTCCACCGCCTCTCCCCCTGGCAGCGCGCCATCACCGACCCCTGCCTCACCAAAAAGGAAGTCGCCGCCCTCCGCGCCCTCCGCGCCCGCATGGACAACCCCGAGCGCTAACCCCAGCCCGAAAAGAGCGAAAAAACAGGAAAACATTCACCCCAGGTACAAAACCGCGTTCGAACCGAACAAAAAATGGGGATTTCGTTCGCTACCGGAACAGCTCCGTGCTTGAACCGAACGAAAAGCCCGAAAATCGTACGCTTCAAACACGCTTGCACGCCCTGAAGACCCATTACAACCCCACTCAGGTTTATTTAAAAGTAAGTCGACAGCAGAATCGGCCTCTGAAGCCCCAAAGTGCTGTTTACCCCCACAATAAACCCCACCCAAAACAGCAAAAAACGCCTTCAGAGGCCGAAAGTGCTTTCCACCGACTACGCTTCTCCCAGTCACAAATAATACTCTTCTCAAACCATTCCTTTTGGTATTCTGCATTCAAATATCTGCATTGCAAGCAGTTACCCCGGGCTCTCACTCATAACGAAAGTCCAAGCAAGCGGTTATCTCCCGGCCATGTACCCATGGCGACAGTCCTCACCTGCAGTTATCTCCCGGTCGGGGACTGCGGGGAGCTCAACCCAATGGCTCTCCTCGCCCCGACCGAGGATAACTGCTTGCCCCCCCCGCTTCTGCGACCGTGGCACTTTGGCCGAGGATAACCACATAACAATCTAAATATCAAACCAATATCACAATTCTGCCGCGGAGTTATCCTCGGGCGGGGTCGGCTTTTGGGCCGGCCCCGAACGGGAGATAACTCCCGGCCGAGCCAGGCGGCCTCCCAAACAAAACACCCATCCAGCCCCTCCGCAGGCAACGGCCGCCCGGGGAGGAGGGCCCCCGCACAGAGCCCCCCGCACCCGGGCGCGCCGTAGCCGCCGGGCGATTGCACGGCGGCGGTGCCGTCCCGCCAAGCGATCCCCGCCAAGCACAAAGCCCGGAGGTTCTCGATACACTCCCATCCCCGACAAGCACAAAACCCGAAGATTCTCGATACGCTCCCGTCCCCATCGGGCACAAAACCCCAGGATTTTGTGCCTCATCGGGCACTCCTCCGTATCCATCCTCCACAAATTCCTAGCTATTTGTGGACAATGGTAACATCACCGTCCCCGTCCTCCACGAAAAGCCCGGAAAACGTGCTCCACCAGCACGCCTCGGGCCCCGAAAAGAACGGAAAAGCGGAGAAATGGCCCCTGAGCCGAAGAAAAAGTGCCCAAGAACCCCGCTCAGGCGCCCCATCATTGGGAAAGAAGGGCAAAAAACGCCAATGAACCATTTTGCCGTTGCTTTTTGAATAAATATTGAATACCTTTGTCAAGACAAGACCTATTATTTTACGCACGTGACCTGTACGCACTTCGCACACGCACGCTAGAGAAATCGGAACAAGCTCATAGCGAGCGACTTGCATAAAGCGGACAGCTTGCGCAAAAGCGCAAAAAACGGTCTTGCCGGATCCACGGTACCTGCTCTTGGTAAGGAGCCAGGCCGTCGTCGCAACCCAATTGCCGACAGTGATCCCGTACGTCGGGCGCAAACACACTCCAGCCCCCGACACTCCGAGGTGTGCCCTGTCCCCAACCGAGGAGGAATGAAAGAAAAAAGGATAGGGCCCACCCCAACCAAGGACCAACGAAAAACCAACCAGAAACAAACCAAGGACAAACCAGGGTCATACCAGGGTCATACCAGGGTCATACAAACAAAACCACCAGGGTCCTTCCCAAACGGAACAACTACGATCGAACCAAATTAAACCTCCACAGTCCAACACAAACAGTACCACCAACCCACCAAAGGCCCAACCCAACCAACCCAAACTCCAAACCACTCAACCCCCTCCCCCATGCCCGAAAACTGGTACGCCATCAAAGTCTTCAATAACCGGATCCAAACGATCCGCGATGAGTTGTCCCAACGAGGCATGCGGACCTACCAGGCCCTGAAGACCGTGGAGGAAACCGTCGGCGGCCGCACCCGCCGGAAGCAAATCCAACTGGCCCCGTCGCTGCTCTTCGTCCGGACCGACCTCGAGACCCTCAAGACCTTTAAACAGAGCCACTTCAGCGAACTGATGGTCTACCGCCGCCCCGACAGCACCGAGCCGGCGCCCATCCCGGAAGAGGAAATGCGGATGTTCATCCTGGTCACCTCGGCGACCGACGGCCGCGATGTGGACGTCATCACCAACGACCTCCTGGGCCCCGACCAAAGGGCATTCGACTTCAAGACGGGCGAAAAGGTGCGCGTGACGGAGGGTCCGTTCAAGGGCGCGGAGGGCATTATCCGGCGGATCAAGAAAGACCGGAAGCTCCTGGTCGCCATCAACGGCGTGGTCGCCGTGGCGATCTCTCACGTCCCCGCCGCCTTCCTGGAGCGCCTGGGCCCGGCCCCGGCAAAAAATAGCACCGCACCAGCAAAAGAGCGCCTCGACCCAGGGGAAAGCCCAAAACCGGTGGAGCATAACAACCTGAATATCAGCTAAATAAAAGAAAGCCTTTCCGCCAAACCAAGGAAAAGAAAAGTCATAAAAACCTAATAATCAGAGGCTTAGCCTCCACCCCTTCCAAAAATATGTCAATCCTCCAGCGCTTCCGCAATACCTACCTCAGCAAGACCCTCGTCCTCTTCATGGACATCGTCCTGTCCGTCCTGGCCTCCGGACTGGTCATCATTGCGATCAACCTCTTCCTCGGCCCGGCCCTCTTCCCCCTCTCCGCCTCCAGGGGATTCCATGCGGCCTACCTCATCGGCGCCACCCTCTACTCCATCGTGGCCTTCCTGGTCTTCCGGACCTACCGGATCATCATCCGCCACCTCTCCGTGCGCGACCTGGGCCTCTTTTTCGCCGCCTCCCTCCTGAAAGCCATCCTGCTGACCCTCACCGCCCTGATCACCCGGCGCTTCAACCCCACCCTGATGCTGATCTTCAGCGTTGATGCCCTCCTGACCCTCGGCCTCCTCGTCGCCGTGCGCGTCCTGATGATCTTCATCTGGGAACACTTCAACAACCGCATCCAAGAGAAATACGAATACAAGCGCGTGATGGTCTACGGCACCTCCGACAAGAGCGTCGCCACCATCCTCCGCCTCCAGAAATCCCCCCACTACAAAGTCATCGGCTTCCTCGACCAGGGCGCCCCGGGCCGCACCATCGAAGGCCTGCCCGTCTTCAGCCCCAAGGACGAAGCCGGCATGGAAAAGGCCCTCCTCGAGAACCGCATCGACGCCATCCTCTTCCCCACGGAAAAGGAAGCCCAGGCCGAAGAGAACCACCTGATCCATTTCTGTTCGCAGAAGAACATCAAGACCCTCATCGTCCCCACGGTGGACGAAGTCATCGAAGGCGAAGCCATCCTGCGTCCGCGCGAAATCAAGGTCGAGGACCTGCTGGGGCGCGAGGAAATCAAGATCAGCCTGGATGCGATCGAGAACAATTTCCGGGGCCAGACGGTCCTGGTCACGGGCGCCGCGGGCTCCATCGGAAGCGAGCTCTGCCGGCAGCTGGCCGGATTCGGCGTAGGCCGGCTGATCCTCTTCGACAATGCCGAGACGCCGATGCACAACCTGCGGCTGGAGCTGGAGGAGCATTTCCCGAAGTTGAGTTTCGTGCCGATCATCGGCGACGTGCGGCATCCCGAGCGCCTGGACTTCGCGTTCCGGACGCACAGGCCGCAGACGGTGTTCCACGCGGCGGCGTATAAGCATGTGCCGCTGATGGAGGAGAATCCGTGTGAGGCGGTGCTGGTCAACGTGTACGGCACGCGCAACGTGGCGGAGAAGTGCCTGGAGTACGGGGTGGGGACGATGGTGATGATCAGCACGGATAAGGCGGTGAATCCGACCAACGTGATGGGTTGCACGAAGCGCCTGGCCGAAATCTTTGTCCAAAGTCTGGGGCTCGCGACTGCCGGTGGCGCCGCCCCCAGCCGGCCTGCCGCGCCCGTCGGGGAGCAGGAAAGTATCCCTTCGGGGAATGCTCCCCTCCAGGCATCGGCAGCTCCGGCGCCCACGCGCTTCGTGACGACGCGGTTCGGGAACGTGCTGGGGAGCAACGGCAGCGTGATCCCGCGGTTCAAGGAGCAGATCGCCAAGGGCGGGCCGGTGACGGTGACGCACCCGGAGATCAACCGCTTCTTCATGACCATCCCCGAGGCGTGCCGCCTCGTGATGGAAGCCGCGACGATGAGCAAAGGCAACCAGATCTTCGTCTTCGACATGGGCACTCCCGTCAAGATCGCCGACCTGGCCCGACGGATGATCCGCCTCGCCGGCTTCGAGCCCGGCCGCGACATCCAAATCGAATACACCGGCCTCCGGCCCGGCGAAAAACTCTACGAGGAAGTCCTCGCCAACGAGGAAAACACCCTCCCCTCTTTCCACTCCCGCATCCGCATCGCCAAGGTCCGCGAATACCAGTTCAAAGACGTGGACGGCGTCCTGCACCGGATGGTCCAGCTCGCACGCGACGTCAACATCCCCGCGATGATCGACCTCATGAAAGCGACGGTCCCGGAATACAAATGCTCCACCGACTACTCGCAAGAGCGTTACCAATACAACGCCCCCGACAAGAAATAAAACAAAACACAATAGACACAATGAAAACCACTTTCAGACTCCTCCGGACGGCGATCCTCGCCCTGGGTCTCGCCGCGCTGGCCTCCTGCGCCACGCCGGCCAACATCGCTTACTTCCAGGACGCGGTCAACGACACGACCCTGACCCCGGCCAAGGCCCGGCCCATCCGGCTCAAGCCCAATGACCAGATCTCCGTGATCGTCAACAGCCGCGACCCCCAGGTCACCGCGATGTTCAACCTCCCCTACTACACCACCCGCATCGGTGAGACGCAGACCCTGACCTCGACGGCCGGCACCGGTTCGTCCCTGACGACCTCCAACAGCATCTCCGGCTACACCGTGGACGCCAACGGCTACATCGACTTCCCGATCATCGGCCCCGTCCTCGTCGCCGACCGCACCCGGGAGCAGACCGCCGAGCATATCAAGGAGCTTCTCATCGAGAGCCGCCAGATCAAGGATCCGGTCGTCACCGTGGAATTCATGAACCTCGGCTTCTCCGTCCTCGGTGAAGTCAACCGCCCCGGCCGCTTCAAGATCGACCGCGACCGCTTCACCATCCTCGACGCCATCGGCCTCGCCGGTGACCTCACGATCAACGGCCAGCGCGAAGACGTGACCCTGATCCGCCACGACGGCAAGAAAGACCACGTCTACAAACTCAACCTCCTGGACGCCCGGCAGATGTACGCCTCGCCGGCCTTCTATATCCAGCAGGGCGATGTGATCTACGTCACCCCCAACGACAAGCGCCGTCGCGAAGCCACCATCAACGGCAACAACGTCCGTTCCAGCTCCTTCTGGATCTCCATCGGCTCCCTCGCGACCTCCGTCGCCCTCCTGATCTTCCGTCTCAAGTAAACACTCCCCCATGGAAAACAACAATAACTACAACCGCCCCGAATCCCAGCAGGAAGACAACAACCTCTCCCTCAAGGACATCTGGGCCCTGTGCGTCAACCACTGGAAATGGTTCGCCATCTCGCTGGCCTTGTGCCTGCTGGCCGCCACCTATTACGTGATCAAGACCGTGCCGGTCTATACCCGCAGCGCCTCGGTCCTGATCAAGGAAGACCGGCGGTCCGGCTCGGTGTCGTCCGATATTTCTTCGGCGTTCTCCGACCTCGGCTTCGGCCAGACCCGGGTCAATGTCAACAACGAGATCGTCAACTTCCTCTCTCCCGACCTGATGCAGCAGGTGGTCAAAAACCTCCATCTCGACGTCGACTACAAGGTCAAGGGCCTGAGGTACAAATACACGATCTACGGCTCCAGCCTCCCCGTCCAGGTCGAGTTCCTCGATCTCGGCCGCAACGAGTCCGCCGGCCTTAAGCTCGAGCTCAAGGATTCATCCACCTTTGCCCTTTCGGACTTTACCCTTAAAGGCGACAAAGTTAAAGGTCGGGGCTTTACGGCTGCTTATGGCGACACGACGGATACTCCGATCGGCAAGGTCCTTGTCACACGTTCCCAGTATGCCGATCAGGCACAATGGGACCGGCCCATCTATGTCAGCCGTTCCGGCTTTCTGGCCACAGCGCGCCGCTACCGCTCCCGCCTCTCCGCCACCCTCAGCGACAAGAATACAACGGTCATCAATCTTGGGTTTAAGGATGTCAACACCCAGCGGGCCGAGGACGTCCTCCGCATGGTGATCAACGTCTACAACGAGAACTGGATCAAGGACAAGAACCAGATCACCACCTCCACCAACGAGTTTATCGCCGACCGCCTCCGCATCATCGAGCAGGAGCTGGGCTCCGTGGACAAGACCATCACCTCCTACCGCTCCGAGCACCGCATTCCCGACTACGGTGCGGCTGCCCGCATGGACATGCAGCTCTCCGCCGAGGCCGGCAAGCACCTGATGGAGCTCAACAACCAGCTCTCCATCGCCCGCTTCCTTCAGTCCGACATCTCCGGCGCCGCCCCCGGCACGCTGTTGCCTGCCAATGTGGGCATCGACGATCCCAGCACCCAGGGCCAGATCAACCAGTACAACACGACGATGCTCCAGCGCAACCGCCTGGTCGAGTCCTCCTCCGAGGAAAACCTCCTCGTCAAGGACCTGGACCAGCAGCTGAGCTCCCTTCGCAGCTCCATCCTGACCTCCCTGGACAATTACATCAAGTCTATCGGCATCCAGATCCGCTCCTCGCAGCAGGCCCAGCGCTCCTCCCAAGCGCGCGTGAGCGACATCCCGCTGCAGGCCGGCCGTCTGCTCTCCGACGAACGCCAGCAGAAGGTCAAGGAAGCCCTATACCTCTTCCTCCTCCAGAAGCGCGAGGAGAATGAGCTTTCGCAGGCCTTCACCGCCTACAACACCCGTGTCGTCGCTTCCCCCGCCGGTTCCAATGCACCCATCGCTCCCAACAAGAAGATGATCTACCTGGTCGCCCTGCTTTTGGGCCTCGCGATTCCTTTCGCCTGGTTCTACCTCAAGGAAGTCCTCAACACGACCGTCCGCGGCCGCAAGGACCTCGAGAACATGTCCGCTCCTTTCCTGGGCGAGCTGCCCTCGACCTACCAGAAAAAGAACATCTTCGACCGGATCAAGATCACTGACAACCCCGAGGACCGCAAGATCGTCGTCATGCCCCACAGCCGCAACGTGATCAACGAGGCCTTCCGCGTCGTGCGGACCAACCTCGAGTTCATGCGCGGCAAGGACACCGGCAGCAAAGTCCTGATGGTCACCTCCTTCAACGTCGGATCCGGCAAGACCTTCGTCTCCTCCAACCTGGCCACCGCCCTTGCGATCAAGGGCAAGAAGGTCATCATCCTCGACCTCGACCTGCGCAAGCGCTCGCTCAGCGAACTCGCCGGCCAGCCCAAACGGGGCCTCGCCGACTACCTCAACGGCCACACCGACGACTGGGCCTCGCTCGTCATCCATCAGGTCGGCGGCAACGCCCTGGATGTCCTTCCCGTCGGCACCATGCCTCCGAACCCCGCCGAGCTCCTTGCCGAGCCGCGCCTGGCCGCGCTCCTGAACGAGCTCCGTGAGAGCTACGACTACATCTTCCTCGACTGCCCGCCGATCGAAATCGTGACCGACGCCGACCTGATCGCCCCGCTCGCCGACATCACCCTCTTCATCGTGCGTGCCGGTCTGCTCGAGCGCTCCATGCTCGGCCAGGTGGAGAAATACTACAGCTCCAAGAAGTACAACAACATGGCCCTCCTGCTCAACGGCACCGAGTCCGCCGGCCGCTACGGCTACAAATACGGATACAAGTACGGTTACGCCTACGGCAAGTATGGTTCCTCCTATGGCAGCTACGGCTCCGAGAAAGATGCGTAAGACTTTGGGGCTCAGGCGTCTGACGCTGCTGCTGGTACTACTGGTCTCCTTGCTGGGAGGCCAGCCGGCCCGGGCGCAACTCTCGCGTCTGAAGTTCCTCAACTACCGGATCAGCTCGATCGTGCCCGCCAGTTTCCGCTCCGTGCGCGGCAGCGTCGAAGTGACCCTGGTCAACGACACCACCGCCTTCACGATGTCCGACATCCAGGGCCTCGTGTACCGGGGCGGCAAGCCCTTCGTCCAGGGCGTCTGCAACGACACCCACGTCGGCCGCGGCACCGTCACCGTCCGCCCCGCAGGCACAGTCCAACTCTGCGACAGCGTCAGCGTCTGGACGGTGCTGCGCTGCATGGTCAATTTCGATCCCGACGAATATACCGGCGACCTGTCGATGAACATCCGCGATGCCAAGGGCCATACACGGACCTACACCAAGCAAGGCCTTCCCGTCGGCCAGCTGCTCAACAACAAGCTCAAAAAGAAAAAGAAATAACCCGATGTTTACCCTGATCACCCTCCCCTATGGCCTGGACGCCCTGGATCCCGTCATCAGCGCCCGCACCCTGACCTTCCACCACGGCAAGCACCTGCAGGCCTATGTGGACAACCTGAATAAGTTGCTGCCTGGCAGCGGCCTCGAAGACCAGCCTTTGACCGAGATCGTCCGCCAGTCCCTGGGCGCCCTCTTCAACAACGCCGGCCAGGTCCTCAACCACGAACTGTACTTCGCTCAGTTCTGTCCCGGCGGACGGCCGCTGGCGGCCGAGAGTCCTCTGTGTAAGCAGATCGTAAAGCAATGGGGCAGCCTCGAAGCCTTCCAGGATGACTTCGTCGCCAAAGGCGTCGGCCTCTTCGGCTCCGGCTGGGTCTGGCTCTCCGCCGCATCTGATGGATCACTGGTTATCACCCAGGAGCCTGGCGCCGGCAATCCCGTCACCCACGGCCTCAAACCTCTCCTTACCTTCGACGTCTGGGAGCACGCCTACTACCTCGACTACCAGAACCGCCGAGCGGACCAACTCAAATCCCTCTGGAAGATCCTCGACTGGTCCGTGGTTGAAGAAAGAAGAGGTGCTCAAAATTTTTGATATGGTGATTTCGCGGGTTGATGTTGGGGATATTTTAATGAATTATGACTCAGAAGCATAAGATACAGCTGTTTGAAGAGAAAAAGGTCCGTACCGTGTGGGACGACCAGCAGGAGAAGTGGTATTTCTCTGTTGCCGACGTGGTGCAGGTGCTGACGGACAGTGTCGATGTAAAGCAGTACATCAAGAAGATGCGAAGCCGCGACCCAGAACTGAATGTCAGGTGGGGTACAATTTGTACCCCTACTCGGATGCAAGCTGCTTACTGACGAGTGGGACCGGGCCGGCGTCACCGAAGGACAGCAATATGCTTCGCTTACCGACATTATCACCCAAGGCTGGAGTGGCAAGACTACGAGACAGTATAAGAGCTTCAAGGGCCTGAAGAAAGAGAATCTGCGTGACAACATGACTAACATCGAACTAGCCCTGAACACCCTTGCCGAAGCTTCAGTTACGGAGATAAGCAAGTCCAAGAACCCAAAGGGATTCCGCCAAAGTGCCGCTGTCGCCAAGGAAGGTAGCAAAATCGCAGGGGATGCCCGTAAGCAACTGGTACAGAGATGCATGTTCTCCAGTGAACGATTGTAATCATAATATAGCAATAAAAGAGTGTGGTCCCTTTCAAATGGCAACCCTGATCATCCGCTTCGAGGAAAAAGAAAGAGCATCTTCGCCCTCACGGGTTCCAATGCTCTTTATGACTACAATAAGGCCGATTCCACGACCTTATCCTCTTTTATTGCTTCGGCAAAGTTACTAAAAGAATCTGAACTAACAACAGACCCTCACAATAAACTATGACGGAATCCTACGTCCGATATTTCGGAGAACCCAAGACCGAACTTAAACACATTTTCAGTCCCTACCGGGTGTGCCCTATCGGGGCCCACGTGGATCATCAACACGGGCTGGTGACGGGATTTGCGATCGACAAAGGCGTGGACCTGGTATATACGCCAACCGATGATGGAATCGTCTCATTAAGAAGCCTCACCTTCGAGGGCGACATCGACTTTTCGGTGCGGATTCCGGCGCTGGTGAAACAAGGGAACTGGGGCGACTATGCCCGCGGCGCCAAGTTCGCCCTCCAGAAACGTTTTACCCTCACCCGGGGATTCAAGGGCGTCATCAAGGGCTCTCTCCCCGTCGGTGGCCTCAGCTCCAGCGCGGCCGTCCTGATTGCCTACGTGATGGCCTTTGCTCAGGCCAATAACCTCCAGATCAAGCCCTTCGAAGTGATGAAGATCGCCTCTGAAGCCGAGCGGGAATACATCGGCCTCAACAACGGTCTCCTCGACCAGGCCTGTATCGCCCTCGGAAAGAAAGACCATCTCCTGATGCTCGACTGCGAGAGCAATGACTATCGGCTCATCCCCCGCAATCCCAAGATGCCTCCCTTCGAGATCGGCATCTTCTTCAGCGGGCTCACCCGCAATCTGATGAACAGCGACTATAACCTCCGCGTCTCCGAATGTAAGACGGCCGCCTGGGATCTCCAGGCCTTCGCCGGCATCCCCATCAAGGTCATGGAGAAGACCTTCCTGCGCGACGTCCCGAAAGAGCTGTTCCAGCAATACAAAGACCGGATGCCCGCCCGTTTCGCCCGGCGTGCGCAGCACTTCTACGAAGAATACAAACGCGTCCGCGAAGGCGTCACTGCTTGGGAGACCGGCGACCTCGAATGGTTCGGGGCTCTTAGTAACGCCTCCTGCGAGTCCAGTATCCACAACTATGAATGTGGCTCTCCTGAGCTTATTGCTATCTATCGTGCTCTGTGCGAGACGGAGGGGGTTTATGGTGGACGGTTTAGCGGTGCTGGCTTCAAGGGTGCATGCATCGCGCTGGTGGATCCAGAGAAGAAGGAGGCCATCCAGCAGAGTATTACAGAGAAATATCTTAAACAGTTCCCGCAGTATAAGGATTCGTTTGCTGTGTTTTATGTCAAGATCGATGATGGGGCGAGGTTTCTTTAAGAATAGTCTTTATCTTACACCACGGATTTTTTAATAATGATACTTCGAAAGCTTTTAGGTCTATCCTTGTTTCTCCTGCTATTCTCACCCTATTTCTTATCTGCACAAGGTACTAACGCCCTTTTTTCAGATTACCTCACCCCTCAAATGTTCGGCGCAAAAGGTGATGGAAAGAAAGATGATACAGATGCATTGAGGAGAGCTTTATACGAATCATCTTGTCAAGGAAAAATCCTGTACTTTCCTTCAGGTAAAATTTATAAAGTAACGGGAACGTTGAACTATTATAAAGGAACCTACTTAAATAATGTCAGGCTTAATATGTTGGGATGTATTCCTATCAAAAAAGGATCATATATTCCACAAGAATCTGGCGGTATCTCCGTATCGAAAGGAGTCAAGCTATTTCATAAAGCAGTAATATCTGGAAGCATTGAGAGAATGTGTATTACAGGACAAAGAGACATAAACATGCATTTCTTTGATAACTGTGACTGTCAAGGTCTGGTAATAACCGGCTGCAATATCTCGAATTTCGGGGCGTTTTTTTATGATACCCCTTTACATAGGGTAAGCCAAATTACTCAGAACACATTTTTAACCCTCTACTATTTCGCTCGCAATGAAAAGACCTCTAGCGGCATGACAGATTCAACCATTTCCTTTAATTACATCAATGGGGGGATGGAACATAATGATAATTCTTGTTTCGAATGGTCATATTATAATGGTGATATTATATCTGAGAATTTTATCGACTATTATCGGACCATTTATCATCCTAAAGCTATATCAAAACAACCCTTTGTTGGCCCACTTAGTTACTCAAATCAGTATCAAGTGTTTCGATATTTTTATCTTCCTGGGGACAATATTGATTCTATTATTTTCACGAGCACCTCTGACTCCTTCAACTGGAATGACCCATCAACACTTGACAAACTACAACAGTTCATTCCTGAGTCTTATAAAGGGAAAGATGGAAAGTTTTACGATATTCCACCTTATGTCGCATGCTGTAATTCATCGTGGATAATCACCATTTCTGACGCGAAGATTGAGCGTAATATGAGTTCTTTAGTCTTTGTTTTTTCATCTTTAACGGAATATGATTATAATCGCTTTGATGTGTCCTTCACAGGAAACAACCAGTATAAAGCTGGACAGATACACTATCGATTAGGAGATTCAAAGCCTTTTTACAATAATGGAAAGTACAAAGAGAATTCACTGAAAATAACTGGGATAATTGAGATAACTGATAAATTGCCTAATTTCACTATCGGTTGGTCCTCGACAGTTCAAGGAAGGATGGTAAAAGTTCAAGATAAGGTTTTTCGAGCTGTTAATACATATAGCAGCGGGGTCTGGAATGCAACGTGGGAAGAGATCTCTCAGCACTAAATATAGATCTCAATGTTTTTTTTCCTAACCCAGGACTTTATGACACTAATACTTTAAGATGCGGTCAGCTAATCGAGTAGCGCTAAATACTCTGGTTCAGTACATTCAATTGATTTTGAACGTACTCATTGGCTTGTATTCCGTAAGAGTAATTTTGGATGCGCTCGGTGCAAGTGATTACGGCGTTTATGATCTGATAGCAGGTGTCGTTTCACTTCTTAGTTTCATAAGCACTTCCTTATCACAAACATCTATGCGTTTCCTATCCGTTAGTTTAGGTATTAATGATAGAGAAATAACAAAACGGACTTTTAGCGTCTGTTTTTGGCTTCATTTAGTGATTGCCCTAGCCTTAAGCATCATTCTAATTGCACTTGGCTTTTTACTCTTCAATGGTTTTCTTAACATACCAGATGATCGAGTTCATACGGCTAAAGTCCTCTATTACATTATGATCTTTGGCTTGTTTTTGAATATTTCCGTTACTCCATTTAATGCTATGATCTCTGCTCATGAGAAATTTGTTTATATCTCATGTGTTCAAATTATAGACTCACTTCTTAAATTAAGTATTGCATTTGTTATTGCTGCATCATCATGGGACAAGCTTTTATTATATGGTGTACTAGTGACCGGGGTAACGGTTGTTAATGTCCTCTGCTATGTCGCTTATTCTCTACATAAATACAACAAAGAGGTTTCCATTAGTCGTGTTAAGTTTGTCGAGATGAAAGAGGTAACCCAATTTGCTGGTTGGACTCTTATGGATGTTTTTGGCTCAGTTGCGACAAGACAAGGATATGCTATATTACTTAATACTTATTTTGGGACAGTGGTTAATGCTGTATTTGCATTATCTCGTCAAGTTGAAGGACAGGTATACACCATTTCAGCCTCTGTAATTAATACAATGAAGCCTCAAATTATGAAAAGCCACGGAACTGGGGATGAAGAACGAATGTTTCGTCTTTCGTTAACTGCCGGAAAATTTGGTTTTTCGATGATGTCTCTTGTTGCAATTCCTTTATTAATTATGATGCCTGAGGTTTTAGCTATTTGGCTTAAAGAGGTGCCTGAAGGGACAGTTTTTTTTTCGAGATTATTGGTGGCAGCATGCATGTGTGAGCAGGTTACAAAGGGATTAGTATATGCTAACCAGGCTATCGGTAATATCAAATGGTTCTCCATATCTATATCAGTAATTAGAATATTAGCACTACCTATTTCATGGCTTTTGTTCCATCTAGGCTATCCCGCTTATGTTGCAGCTATTGTCTTTTTTATATGTGAAACGGTGGGTTCATTTTGTCGGGTGATAATATTATCAAGAATCTCTGATTTTAGGATTTCATCCTTCGTAAAAACAGTCTTTCTTCAACTACTTCCTCCGTTTTTCGTCTCCATGATAGTGTGTATAGTTTGCTATCACTACTTGTCTGGAGTATGCGGTATGCTGGTTGTATGTTTCGTCAATGTATTATCATATTCATTGATTATGATGCTATTCGGACTTACCAAAGAAGAGAAAGACTCTATTGCTGGTATTATTCTGTCTGTAAGTAAGGGAACAATAAAGTTAAATATCTAGTTTTATACGAAACGTGAAACAGTTTTTTTTGTTTCTTCAATACGTCCTGCTTTACGCACTTGTCTTTTTTATGGCAATATCAAATCATCCTGCCATAGTTAGTATCAGTGCCGCAAGTGAAATCGAAAGAGGTACAATCTTGTCTCGTTATATTCTAATCATTTTTGCAGTCTTATTTCTTATCTCACTATTCCGGATCCCTCAGCCACTCTGTCCTATTCTAAAGAGATTTATTCTCTACTTTTTTCTCATATTTACTATAGGTCTTTTTATTTATGCGATTTATAATAATCAAGATATGCTTTCATCTTTGCGAATGTTCTTGATTGTATTTGCTTCAATTTTCATAGGGTGGACATTAACGCCGTCTAAACATCAGCTATCTATCTTGCTTTTGGTTTTTGGTGGAACAGTCATTTATTCGGGTTTAATGCAAATTACCACAAATATTGGAGGTTTCATAATCGCAGATCTTTATTTAGCCGATAACAAGAATTCGTTAGGGGCGATGCTAGCTTCCGCTGTAATCGCGTTTATTTTTCTTTGGCATAACAATAGAAAATCATTCTTTGGTATTTGTTCAGTTGTTCTTGCTATTATATGCATTATTATTCTTATCACAATTCGAGCAAGAGCTGCTGTTATAGCAGCAGCAATAGTTTCAGTATTCTTTCTCTTTACAAGTAGCAAAAGCCCAAAGCATGTATTATTGGTATTTCTCATCATTCCTATTCTATTGATTATCTTTCACTTTTTGCCGCCTAGCTTAAGTGATTATATCTATTCCAGTTTCTTCGCCGGGTCACAAGGGGACGATATCTCATCTGGCAGATTGGGGACATACAAACTTGCATTTGATTATTTTGTACAGAATCCTTTTTTTGGTGATGTGAAAAATTTAACTCAGATTCCATGGATACACAACTTTCCATTACTGCATTTATATAAATATGGCCTTTTGTTTTCATGGCCAGTGTTAGTCCTATATTTAACACTTTTAATCTACGCTATTCGATATTCACTCAAAAAAAACAGGTCACTTTTCTATTGTGGTTATATGGTTTTGTTGATCCCATTTTTTATCTCTCTTCTTGAACCAACGTTTCCATTTGGTCCCGGGACAGCAACTGTGTTAAATTTTATCCTATTTGGTATTGCAGAACGCTTCCGGGCCGAATTAGAACCAATAGTAGAGTTGTAATAAGCCACTTATTTATTTGTTATTTATAACATCACAACATGAAAGCGAAGGAATCAAGTCTCTTTTTAAGTCATTTGACGCACAAACTTTTTGGAGCAAAAATGAATTATCGTTTACGTTATTTTCATAATCGCGGACATTTCCCCAATCTGATTCATCCAAAGGACATGTCAGAGATCCTCATAAGTCAAATGTTTTCGCCATCCATTTGTGCCAGCTATGCCCCTTATATTGATAAACTTACTGTGCGAGACTATGTTGAATGGCGAGGATTAGGGCATATACTGTTAAAACATTATGGTGTATGGAGTCGTCCCGAAGATATTGAATTTGATAAACTTCCTCAAAAATTTGTTCTGAAAAGCAATAATGGCTGCAATCACCATATCATTTGTCGTGACAAGAATTTATTAGATAGAGATGTCGCTATTAAAGAGTTACATTTAGCGATTGATAGTGGTTTTAACAATATCGAACCACATTACCATCATATTACGCCTCGGGTATATGCAGAAGAACTGATTGAAACGGTTGATGGTAGCCTTCCTGTAGATTATAAGTTTACATGTATTGGTGGAAAGATTATGGACATTTTCGTCGCCACAGATAGGGCAACAAGCACTCATTACTGTACATTGGATGAAAAATGGGAACCACTTCCGTATACGAAAAAGGAGTATCTTCCGAAACATATTCCTGAGCCTCCTGAACACCTGGATTTGTTGTTAGATGTCTCTCGCAAGTTGAGTCACGATTTTGGCTTTGTACGTGTCGATCTATATGAATATCGTCATCAACCTTATATTAGTGAACTAACTTTTTTCCCTTGGGGCGGTCTTCTTTATAGTTATACAGATGAGGCCATTAAGTTATATGGTCAAGAGTGGTTAAATTGGAAAACCAGAAAATGATAGTTTAGGTAAAAGGATACTTTGATTCATTTTCCTGATATGAATTGTTTAAATGAGACTATGTTTACTATATAACTTTGCTCAACACTATCGCACCAGTATATTTAAACTGATTGATCAGTATTATGATTGCGACTTTGTGTTTGGGGACACATATTTGAATGTAAAAAAGATGGATTATTCGTTACTAAAAGGAAGTGTAACGGAGGTCCCAACAATTAATTTTGGCAGTTGGTCATATCGGCCTGGCGTTCAAAAAATGTTATGTAAAAACTATGATTCATATCTTATTCTTGGCGAGACTCGTTCATTAAGTACATGGCTTTTTTGTATTAGAGCACGATTGTTCCACCCGAAAAAGAAAGTATATTTTTGGTCTCATGGTTGGTATGGGAAGGAAACTAAAGTCGAAAAATTATTAAAAAAATTATTTTTTCATCTACCCTCTGGTGGCGTGTTTTTATACGGAAACTATGCGAAAGAGTTAATGATAAAAGAGGGGTTCAATCCAGACAAATTGTTCGTCATTCATAACTCTTTGGCATATAATGAACAATTAGAGATAAGACGTCATATTACTCCGACATGCATCTTTAAGGAGCATTTTGGGAATGAGTATCCGAACCTTATTTTTATTGGACGACTCACTCCCATTAAGAAACTTGATCAAGCACTTAAAGCAATCGCTCTACTTAAAAAGCGTGGCCAACATTATAACATGACTTTTATTGGTGGGGGTGAGATACAAGACGATCTTCTAACTCTATCAAAAGAGTTAAGAATAGATTACAATATATGGTTCTATGGGCCTTGCTATGATGAAAAAGAATTAAGCGTGATGATTTATTCTGCCGACCTTTGCGTGTCACCCGGAAACGTAGGATTGACGGCTATGCATTCCATGGTTTTTGGCACACCGGTTCTTACGCACAATGATTTCCCTCATCAGATGCCAGAATTTGAGGCTATCCAAGAAGGCATAACAGGTGCATTTTTTCAAAGAGATGATGTTGATTCGCTATCGGAATCCATTTCAAATTGGTTCAGCCTCAAGGCTGAGAAACGTGAAGAAGTCCGCAAAGCGTGTATGAAAGAGATCGATGAGAATTGGACACCGCTATTTCAACTGAATGTCCTGAATAGTCATCTTAAGTAAACTTATAGGCCATGCTGCAATACATCCTTGGATCAGTTAAAAACCTGTTCAATCCTGCTGTGTCGTTACTTGTAAAGATTGATAATAGATCTATCATAAAACACAAGGCAAAAGTTTATAGTTTCGTTCAAGTGACCAACTCTACAATAGGGGATTACTCATATGTTGGGCGGGACTCCCGAATTATCTATGCTGATGTTGGAAAGTTTTGCTCAATTGCCAATGGAACTATTATTGGCATGGGAACCCATACTTTAGACAACATATCTACATCACCAATCTTTACAGAAAAAAAGAATGGAACAAAACACTCATGGGTTAAAACGTCTGCCGTGAATCCCTATAAACGGGTTATTATTGGGAATGATGTATGGATTGGATTAAGGGTAATGGTAATGGGAGGCGTTAAGATAGGAGATGGAGCAGTTATTGGGGCCGGATCTATTGTGACAAAAGATATCCCACCATACGCTATCGTTGCGGGTGTACCGGCTAAGATTATTCGCTTCCGTTTCCCTCAAGAGCAAATCGATTCACTTCTTCAAAATCCTTGGTGGGAATTACCTGACATTATTCTTAAAGAACGAATAGATTTATTCCAGAGTCGCGATAATATTAGTAATACAATAAACGAGTTGTGCCATATTTTGGATAATAAATGTTGAGAACTAAAAAAATCCTCATTGCAGCATCTGTTTTTCCTCCCGAACCGATTGTTTCCGCAAATTTACTTGCAGATTTGGCAGAGTCTCTTTCGAAGGAATTTGAGGTTGTCGTTTTACGACCTCACCCAACAAGGCCAAAAGGGTTTAAGATGCCATCTTACAGCAATGAAAACTTTCCATATAAGGCGATTGAAATCGACACCTATACCTGTCCAGAGTCTTCCCTAATTGGAAGATTCAAGGAAAGTATTGATATGGGGAAAAAGTATGCAAACTATATTCAAGAGCATGCCTCTGAAATAGATTTAATTTATAATGATGCTTGGCACCTCTTCGGATATCATTCCGTGGCACGCGCCGCTGTTAAGAACAAAATACCTTATATTGTCACAGTCCAAGACATCTATCCAGAATCTCTGGCCTCAAAACTCCCTAATTCCAGGCTTCTTAGATGGATGGTAATGAAGGCGTTAGGGCCAATAGACCATTATACACTATCACACGCCACTAAAATTCATACTATCTCAGATAAGATGGTTAGTACACTTCAGATTACTAGAAGGCTTCCAAAAGATCAGTTCATAATTGCTCGAAACTGGCAGGATGAAAGACCTTTCCTCAATTGTGTAAGTAGCGGCGTGGGGGAAAGGCCATTCACATTTATGTATTGTGGTAATGTGGGGCCCTTGGCTGGTATAGAAGTAATTATCGATGGTTTTGTCCAAGCAGAAATTAATAATTCTCGTTTGGTTATTGCCGGTGCTGGATCATCAAGAGAATCATTGAGGACGTATGCCAGTAATTTTCCTGGATATCATATTGAGTTTTGGGATGTCCCTTCCGGAAAGGTCCCTTTTGTACAATCACAGTCGGACGTCATGGTTCTATCTGTAAAGAAAGGGTTTGCCATATCATCTATTCCAAGTAAATTACCTGCTTATATGTTCTCAGGCAAGCCAGTTCTATGTAGCGTTGATCGTGAGAGTGATACAGCAAAGTGTATATTAGAATCCCAAGGCGGTTGGGTAGTTGAACCGGAAAATTCAGGAGTACTTGCCAAGCAAATGAAAGAGGTGGCATCAATAGATAAAAAGAATCTTATTCTTCTTGGGGAAAGGGGACGTGACTACGCCTTGACTTTATTTTCCAGGAAGAACAATCTTTATGTTCTCACAAATGCATGTAAAGAGGTATTAAATAAAAACTAATGGAAGAAAAGAAGATGCACGGTTTTCGGGCTAGAATAGATTACCTGCTCAAACACAATAATACTTTATACAAGTTCTTCAATGCTACACTCAGTTCTGGCATAAGTATCTTGGGTTTGTTTGTGCCTATGAATAAGAAAATGATTCTTTTCAGCGGGCATAGTAGAAAGTATAATGATAGCCCTAGAACTATTTATGAATATTTAATCAAGCAACCCAAGTTTGACAGTTATAATTTTGTTTGGGCATTAGAAGATCCTGATCATGTTGAGATCCCAGGACCAGCAAAGAAGATAAAATCTGACACATTAGAATACTTTATTACTTCATTAAAAGCAAAATATTGGGTGGCTTGCGTTAACATCGAGCGAGGTCTTCATTACAAGAAAAAAGAATGCAAGTACTTAAATACCTGGCACGGGCTTTCTTTCAATCATATTGGCAACGATGTTCCCGGTCGCAAAGACTTCGATTTCGGGAGTGTTGACTATATGTGCTATGAAAGTGACTATCACAAAGAGATCTTAAAAACAGCCTTAAATACTCGCGATGAGGCTATGATCCCTTCTGGGTTGCCCAGAAACGACACTTTATATAATACAACTTCAGAGGAGATCGATCATTTAAAAAGGAAACTTGGGTTACCTTTAGATAAGAAGATTATTCTCTATGCTCCCACATGGCGTGACAGTACTGATAATGGGCAAACATATGCGATTAGACCTCCCATTAATGTAGAGTATTGGCAAAAGTGTTTGCAAGACAACTATATAGTATTATTAAGGGCCCATGCTTATACAAATAAATTATTGGGCATAGAGTTTAATAGCTTTATCAGAGATTATTCCAATTACCCTGTCATCAACGACTTATTCAAAATCAGTGATATACTTATCTCAGATTATTCTGCATGTATAGGTGATTTTTCTATTTTAGAGCGGCCTATTATCTGCTTTGCATACGATTATGAAACGTATAGCAAAGCCAGGGGGCTTTATCTAGACTTAGAAACGGCTATGCCAAGCGGAGTTAAACGTACCGAAAATGAGGTGGTTACGCAGATCCTTACAATGGATTATCAAAAAGAATGCGAGAAAACGAAAGTGATGATAAAGGATAAGTTAACGTATTTTGGTGGACATGCCACTGAAATATGTGTTGCAGAGTTATTTGACGAAAAGGATTAGATTATATGCAAGCTATTATTTTAGCTGCCGGAATGGGCAAGCGTTTGGGAGAATATACTCACGATAATACGAAATGTATGCTCGAGGTAAATGGCGTGCGTCTAATAGACCGCGCGTTGGATGCTCTTAAAGAGGTGGGTGTTTCCCGTATTGTATTAGTTGTGGGTTATAAAGGCCAAAACGTTAAAGATTATGTCGGAGATTACTATGCAGACATCCCAATAAAGTACGTTGAAAACCCCATCTACGATAAGACAAACAATATTTATTCTTTGTATTTAGCCAAGGGTTACTTGCTATCTGAAGATTCTTTGCTCCTCGAGAGCGATATCATTTTTGAGCCATCAATTATTAAGAAACTTGTTGACAACCCGTTCCCCAATCTTGCGCTTGTTGATAAGTTCGAGAGTTGGATGGACGGAACTGTAGTTAAGATTGATGATGACAACCGCATTATCCGTCTCATAGACAAAAGTCGTTTTCATTTTGATGATATTAACGAATACTACAAAACAGTTAATATTTATAAATTCAGTAAAGATTTCTCCGAAAGGTACTATGTTCCATTTCTGATTGCATATAGTACAGCGTTAGGTGATAACGAGTATTATGAGCAAGTTTTACGGATTATATTACACCTTCAAGATGCCCCGTTGAGAGCGTTGCCGTTATCCGGTGAACGATGGTATGAGATTGACGATGCTCAAGATCTTGACATTGCCTCTGGGATGTTTGCTCCTTCTGACGATCAGTATTTCAAAGCAATTTCTTCAAGATTTGGTGGATATTGGCGTTACCCAAAGATACTTGATTTTTGTTATTTAGTTAATCCCTACTTCCCTCCACAACGGTTGATTGATGAGATGAAGTCAAACTTTGAGGTTTTGATGAGAGAGTATCCTTCAGGAATGCGTGTAAATTCATTGCTGGCGGCGAAGTATTTTGGTGTTAATCAAGATTTCATCTTAATCGGTAACGGAGCTGCTGAACTGATAAAGGAACTAATGGAGAACTGGACAGGGATTCTTGGCAATATCCTTCCTACGTTTGAAGAGTACCCTAATCGAAAGGATAATGACCATTTAATTCAGTACATCCCTGTAAAAGAAGGGTTCAAGTATTCTGCTGATGAAATAATGGATTATTTTGAGGATAAAGATATCGATTCTTTATTACTGATTAATCCTGACAATCCATCCGGAAACTATATCCCATTCGAAGACTTATTAAAACTTCTTGATTGGACCAAGAAAAAATGTATCCGTTTTATTATTGATGAGTCATTCGTTGACTTTGCAAAAGTCGATGGACAGTTCTCATTATTTGACAACACCATATTGTCAAATAATGAACACCTTGTGGTTGTGAAGAGCATTAGCAAGAGTTATGGTATTCCTGGGTTCCGTCTTGGCGTACTTGCTTCCGGCAACAAAGATTTGATTAGAAAAATGAAGAGACAAGTAGCAATCTGGAATATCAACTCATTCGGCGAGTTCTACATGCAAATTTTCGAAAAATACCGCAGCGACTATCACAAAGCATGTGAACAATTCAAGAAGGAACGTGAACTATTCTATGAAGAGTTAAAGACCATTCCCTATCTCGAAGTGTATCCAAGCCAAGCGAATTATTTCTTATGCTATATTAAGGAGACATTTACCTCACATGAATTAGCATTGAAATTATTAAAGCAGAATATCTTGATTAAAGACTGCAGTACAAAGAATGGTTTCAACGAGGACAATTACATTCGATTAGCCATACGTGATAGAAAAGATAATCATTATCTAATAGAAGTTCTCAGATCGATATAATGCAAAAGTTGCTATTCACCGGCGCCTCCGGTTTTCTGGGATACAATATTCGTCCAATCCTGGAAAAGTCTTACAATGTTCATACCATTGGGTTGACCGATGATGATGACATCAAGATCAATATGGCCAAGGAGATTCCGCCGATCAATACACAGTACGACATCGTGCTGCATGCGGCCGGGAAGGCCCATACGGTTCCCAAGACCGAGGCGGAGAAGCAAGTCTTCTTTGATGTGAATTATCAGGGAACAGTCAATCTTTGCAAGGCACTGGAGAGAGCCGGTATTCCGAAATCCTTCGTTTTCATCAGCACTGTCGCGGTGTATGGGTGTGAGTTTGGGGACGACATTACTGAGGAGCACCCGCTCTTAGGAACGGATCCTTATGCAAAGAGTAAGATTATGGCGGAAGAGTATCTTACTCAATGGTGTCATGAGCATGATGTCGTCCTGGGTATTCTTCGACCATCTCTCCTCGCTGGTTGCAACGCTCCAGGTAATCTTGGATCTATGGTGAACGGTATCCGGAAAGGTTTTTACCTCAACATTGCCGGTGGCAAAGTCAAGAAGAGTATCTTGATGGCGGAGGACATTGCACGGCTGTTGCCTCTGCTGGAGGAGAAGGGAGGCGTCTATAATGTTTGCGACTCGTACCAGCCAACCTTTGGAGAGATCTCCGCTTCTATCGCGAAGCAACTGGGAAAGCACAAACCCATCAGCATCCCCTACTGGATGGCCTGGTGCATGGCAAAGGTCGGAGATTTGTTAGGCTCTAAAGCTCCCATCAATTCCTATAAGCTCCGGAAGATGACAGAATCTCTGACATTTAGCAACGAAAAGGCACGCCGCAAACTCGGCTGGGAGCCGCTGGATGTGTTGACGAATTATAAGATTTAGCGTCCTCTTTTTGTTTCTATTTTAGTTATGAAAAGATACTGCCAAACACTCGAACTCCTCGATGACCCAGAGATGATCAAGCGGTATTGCGAGGTGCACAAGGAAGTATGGCCCGAGATTGTGGAGGGGCAGCGACAGATGGGGATTCTGGATATGCAAATTTACCGCCGTGGCACGCACGTCTTTATGATTTGCGACACCGTAGACGGCTTCGACTGGGAACGCGACATGGCCCGCCTGGCTCAGCTTCCGAGGCAAGCCGAGTGGGAGGCCTTCGTCGCCAAGGCCCAAGGCGCTGATCCTTCGCTTCCTAGCCACCGAAAGTGGAGGATGATGGAAAGGATATTCTGAGAGGATGTAATTGATAATGGATATTGAGATTAAGTATTTGATTATTATTGCTCTGCTGATAATAGCGGAGCTACTCTACTTCCGCATCGCGGACCATTTCAACATCATCGACAAGCCCAATGAGCGGAGCTCGCACACGAAGGTGGTATTGCGGGGCGGTGGGATCATTTTCCTGTTCGGGGTGTGGATCTGGGCGGCATTTTTCGGTTTCCAGTATCCGTGGTTCCTGATTGCGGTGACGCTGGCGGCGGGAGTGAGTTTCATCGACGACTTGCATTCCCTGCCGGATTGGGTGCGGCTGGTGGCTCAGTTCGTGGCTATGGGTCTGATGTTCTATGAGTTAGGGATCCTGAAGCCGGAAATGTGGTGGGTGGTGATCCTGGCGCTGATCGTGTGCGTAGGAGCGACGAATGTGTACAATTTCATGGATGGGATCAACGGGATCACGGCAGGGTACTCGCTCTCTGTGCTGATTCCACTTTATTTGCTGAATGGGAAAACGGAGTTCGTCAGTGACAGCCTGGTCATCGTGACCATCCTCGCCGTGCTGGTTTTCGCATTTTTCAACTTCCGGCCCAAGAACAAGGCCCGGTGCTTCGCCGGCGATGTGGGGAGCGTGGGGATCGCGTTCATCCTGCTGTTCTTCCTTGGAAACTGGATTCTGATGGAATGGGATATCACATGGCTGATCTTCCTTGTCGTGTATGGAGTTGACGGCTGCTGTACGATCGTGCACCGGATCATGCTGCATGAGCCCCTGGGCCAGGCGCACCGCAAACACGCCTACCAGATCATGGCGAATGAGCTCGGGATGTCGCATGTGGTGGTGTCGCTGATCTACATGGGGCTGCAACTGGTCATCTCGCTGGGAATGATTTATTTGGTGCCGAATACTGTCCTCGCGCACTGGAGTTACCTGGTCATTGTTGGCATGGTGCTGGTCGGTGCGTATGTGCTGTTCATGAAGAAGTATTATCATCTGCATGAGGAGTATCTGAAGGGGCTTTCAAGTTAAAGATTAGGTTAGAATTGCAATAATGGTCATAGATCAAGAGCTTTTAGATTCCCTTACCGCGCAGGCGCAGGCCTCCCCTCGCCTGCGTATGAATTTGGATCTGCGCAACGGGCCGGAGGACGGTTCGCAGCGGATGCTGAACGCCCTGGAGCCCGGGACGGAGTTGCCGATTCACCGGCACCGGTTCTCCTCCGAGACCGTCGTGATCTTGCGGGGACGGGCGACACAGTTCTTTTATGACGATGAGGGCCGGGTGACGGAGGAGGTGACGATCGAGGCCGGATCTGATTGTGTCGGGATGTCCGTGGAGAAGGGTCGCTGGCACAAACTGGTCTGCCACGAGTCCGGCACAGTGATTCTCGAGTGCAAGGATGGGCCATATGTGCCGATCGGGCCGGAGGATATTTTGAATATATGATGTCTTTATCAGAGAGTATTGTTTTGCGATTGGTCTCACTCGGCCTGGGACATCAGGTTGAGTGGGATATTTCTTTGTCTGACATCGACTGGAAAGCCGTGATCGACCTGGCGATGTCGCATGGGCTGGATGCTGTCGCATGGGATGGTTTGCAGGCGCTGTATGAACTGCAGCCGGAACTGGCCGGGGAGCTGGATGCTTCGTTGGGTGAGACCAAGTACGATTGGTTTAGCTTTACGCTCCAGGCGGAGCAAGATTACGAACGTCAATGGAAGTCGTTTGTTGAGTTGGACAAAGCCTTTCGTGCTGAAGGAATCCGTATGCTGGTCTTGAAGGGTTTCATGCTCAACGAGTGCTATCCTGATCCACGGCACAGGTCGTCCTGTGACATCGACTGTTTCCTGATGGGAGAAGGGCCTGTGGTGGATGAGAGTGCTTATGAGCGAGGCAACCAGTTGATGGAGAGCAGGGGCATTGCGGTTGACCGGTCATATTATAAGAATTCCTCCTTTTCTTTTATGGGGACGAATGTCGAGAATCACCGTTTCTGCACCGCTTTCCGTGTCAGTCGCCGTTGGAAGGAGTTTGAGATGCTCTTGCAGAGGCTTTTGAAGGAGGCTGGTGAGTTTAAAACGGTTGAGAATACAGGGGCGTTGATTGGACCAGCCCTGTTCAATGCCTTGTTTATGACCCGGCATGCACAGGTTCATTTTCTCGTCGAGAACGGGATTTCTTTGCGGCATGTTTGTGACTGGGGCATGTTCCTGAGACGATATGGGAAGGAGTTAGACTGGGCGGAGTTCATGAGTATTTCTGAACGATTCGGGATGGATCGTTTCGCATTTCATCTGACTCGTTTGGCTGTTCGGATTTGCGGGGATCCTGGGATCGACGGACTTGATCTTGCTGCAGAAAGGACGGATGAGCCGGAGCAAAGAATGTTGAACGACATTATGACCATCGGGGAACGGGCCGGCAAGCGCGATGGCCGCTTGAGCATCGCACGGAGCATTCTCCGCTCCAGCTGGAAGTTCCGCCTCTTCTCCGACGAATCCAGCCTCCGCTGCCTCTGGCAGTTTGTCCGGGGCTATTTCTTCGACCGGACACCAACATTGGATTAGATTATTCTGCCTGAAGCGAGGATTGTTTGAGGGTTAACAATCAGTATATGAATCGATCCGAGTTTGAAAAGAGATTGCTTTCTGTCGTTATTCCGGATGGGACACCCGTCTCGGAGATCAACAGGATGCTGAAGCCTATTAGTGAGGCCTTAGTTGAGATGATGCCTCATAGCCTTTTCAGATATCAGCCTTGCGAGGAAAGGCATATTGACGCTTTTGAAAGGGATGCAATCTATGCAGTCCCGGCGGACTGGTTCAATGATCCATATGATACTTTGGTGAGATACGATTTTGACAGTATCAAAGAGTATGTGGATCATTATGTGACTCCTACAGGACTCGAACAACTAAGATCCTATTATTCACAAGGATATGACCTTCCGAAAGAGTTTAAGCAAATATTGCCGGATGAGTTTTGGGACGAATTAAAGGCGCAAGTTTTGGAGCAGTCGGATTTGTCGGGCCTTGATGAGAGATTGGAGGAAAGTAAACAACAGTATTTGTCCATGGTTTCGACCTATTTCCCCATTCTTTCTTTTATGGGAAAACGCTTTTCCACTATCTCATGTTTCAGCGAGGATGTACGATCCATCCTGATGTGGAGCCATTATGCCGATTCCCATAAGGGATTTGCTTTGGAATATGATTTCCGGCCAACACTGAAGCAGCCGCTACCACGGGTCGGGCTTTATCCTGTGATCTATTCCGATGCTCGTTTCGACGCTTCCCCCTATCTGACATGGGCTTTCTTTACGATGATGGGAGTCAAGGCAATTAATCCGGATATTGCTGCCTCTACGAAAGCGGCGCTATTTAAGTCAAAGTCCTGGGAATACGAAAAGGAGTGGCGAATGATTGACCCGGGACCGCATGACATTTTGAATCCAACGGCATCTGTCATCCACTATCGCCCTGTCGCCATTTATTATGGTCACAATATCGAAGAGAAGAATAAGAGCCGGCTACACAGCATCGCCGCTCTAAAAGGAATCAAGGAATACGAGATGAAGATTGATTACACCTCGCCTTCTTATGAGATGCGGTTTCGGCCGGTCAGGGAGATACGCTGAAATAAAATGGGATTAGTAAAAAGATATCTTGAACAAATCGAGGCTGACTACGATCGGGGTTATTCAATCCCGGAGAAAGGCGAAAAGTACTTATGCCCAAATCATTATGCAGATGACTATTTGAACGCTTATATACTCAATAATGGCAAGGAGGGGGTGTGCTCATATTGTGGAAAACAAAGTAAAGTTCTGGATTTTAGTGACTTTGTAGAGCACATTGGTGAGAAGTTGTCCACATTTCTTGTAAGAATTGATCTTGCCGACCTCCCACTCGAGAGATCTCTTATTGATGAGGAGGAGGAAATCCCTGGCTTGACACGCCGATGTGGATATCTTGCTCCCTCTGATGTAGATTATTACGAGTCTACAGAAGAGGTAATGATGGATTTTGATCTAGAATCAGATTCAGAGGATTTAAATCGTGACTTGTTATGTTGCCTTAGTTTTGAAGAAAGGATTCGGAGTAATCCCACCTCATTGTTAATGAGTGAGGAATTATCCAGGATGTGGAAGGATTTCTGTGAATTTGTCGAGACAAAACAACGCTTTACGTTCTTCAAGTCGAAGCTTTTTGATGAGGAGCATTTCAGGCAAAGTGATAATGGGTTAGATAATATTCTCTCTGAATTGGGACTGTTAGTTCACCGCATTGAGACTACTTTAGAAGAAGGTACTACTTTATACCGATGCCGCCCTGCTGGACCAGGTGAAAAAGTAGTCACGTTTGATGATATTACCGCACCTCCAGCTTCATATGCCAAATCCAACAGATTGAGTCCCTCGGGCATCTCTATGTTTTACGGATCCTTTGATAAAGAAACGTCAATAAATGAAGTGGGGTACGCCTGCACAAAGCCTTTTGTCTATTTAGGGACTTTTAAAACGAAAAGAGCATTACGTGTAATCGACCTATGCTCGAATCTTCATGTTAGCTTTTGGATGCCTGATGGCTGGCAAGAGGCGTGCTTTTTAATGGACTTCCACGATGAGATTTCCAAGAAAATCAATCTAGACGATAACGGTGAGGTTGAATATGTCCCCACACAGATTTTTACCGAATATCTCCGTTATTTGTGTAAAAGCATCGATGGCACCAATTACGATGGAATTATCTATAAAAGCTCAATAACCGGAGGTAAGAATATTGTCCTATTTTACGATCAGAAAACCAGCGCATCCGTTTTAAGTCTGACTGGAATGATTGAAAGAATCGATAAGGCGTCTTAATCCAATATGGAATCAATAAAGTCCTTTCTTCAGCAAAGGGATCTTCTTGGCCTTGTCATAGCCGCCATTATTAGTCTTATTCTAGGCCTCATTTTTAAAGGGATAAAGAGTTTTGTTACTATGAAACGCAAGCCATATAACATCTCACGTCAGACCATTAATCGCACAATCTATGACAATAGAAAAGATGGTGACTTATCTATCACGGTTTCATATAAGGGTAATGTCTTTGATGATTCTCTAACACTCTTACGCATAAGGCTTTTAAATGATGGTGAAAATGACATTAATTATATCCGTCAGTGTGCAAAGCCTGTTTATATTGAGATAGATGATGCGGTAGAAACAATAGATATTATTTCGGAGCCCTCAAATTTAGAAATCGAATCCTCAATCACGCAGACTGGAGTTAATCAATATGACTTGACATGGTCACTCTTGAAAAAAAATGAGTATATAGATTTGGTGATTGTTGCTACTGGAAAAGATTTTCTAGCGGAGCAGGTTAAAATGACTTTACGAGCAGATGGTATTGATAAAATAAAAAGTCCAGAATATCGAATGTGGCCTCAGCTATGGCCAGTGGTACTGGCAGATATAATTACAGCCACTCTTTCTTGGTTTCTTATCCCATCGGAGATTACGTTTATTCCTCACATCCCACAAAACGTCTTTGTGACAGGGCTACTACTGCTTTTTATTCCTCTTTTTGTTATTGTTGTTTTGGTAAAGAGGATAAAGTGGGAGAAAGAGTAAGATGCTAAGCAGTTATTGCAACCATGTATATTTAAGTAAGTATAGTATTAGAAGTCCTTATGAATAGTGTAACAGAGTCCGTAGAGATTACTCCGAAAGGTATTAGAAAGGTACTGAATAAATACACACCACAGCGTGCCATTGCAGAATATATTTGGAATGGCTTTGATGCTCATGCGACAGAAGTTAGGGTCTCCACTACCAGTGAAAAAGTATATGATAGCATCATTAAGATTTCGGTCAACGACAACGGAGAGGGTATAGTATACGAGCAACTACCGGTTGTCTTCAAGAAATTCTATGAGTCACACAAGTCTATCAAAGGGAATGTGGATAGCAGATTCTCAAGAGGGAAGAACGGTTATGGAAGATTTACTTTCTTTAAGTTTGCGGAAAAAGCAGAGTGGGATACCGTATATAAAAAGGATGAGTGTTTATATAAATACAACATTGATATTAATGCTCAGAAGTTAACCGACTATAACCCTACTGCACCTGAAAAGTGTACGGAGCCTTCGACTGGAACAACAGTTGTTTTTACTAACATTAATAACGATGATCTTTCAACTCCATGGGTGAAGGAGAAACTTATTCCATTTTTAAAAGCGGAATTCGCCTGGTATTTCAAGGTATATCCAGAACGAAGATTGTATATTAACGGTACTCTGCTTGATTGTTCATCTGTTATTGCTGATAGTGAGGTTTTTGATCTTCCTATCAAACTAGACGGCGTTGATGATGAATTATTTCATATCTATTTCTTTCAGTGGAGCGCCAAACCTCAGGATGAGTATTCTCGATTCTATTTTATGAGCGCAGATGGTGATTTAAAGTATCAAAAGACCACTCTATACAATAACAAAGGTGACTGCTTCTGGCACAGTGTTCTTATTAAAAGCACTTTTTTCAACAGTCTGACCGATATAGAAGATGATGATGAACACAATTTATTCTCATCACTACCCGAAAGAAGAGTCTTTAAAGCTTTGAAAGATAGGCTTAATGAATACCTTGGAAAAAAGCGCCGTCCGTTCTTAAGAGCAAAAGCAGAGGTGTTAATTGATAACTTCGAATCGGAGGATTTATTCTCATTTATTGGTAAATCACCCTGGGAGGAAGAGCGGAAGAAATACTTGCAATTTTTCATCAAAGAGTTATTTGAGGTTGAACCTGCTGTATTCACAAAATTGAACTCTGCTCAAAAAAGGATATTTATCCGCTTACTTGATCAGGTGATGGATACAGATCACAATGAAAGTTTATTCAAGATTCTTGGTGAACTAGTGGATTTAGAAGAAGATGATAAGGACAGGTTCGCCAAGATTCTTGCAACTACAAAGCTTAAAAATATTGTTGCGACAATCCAATTAATTGAAGATCGACTTGAGACCATTAAAGCTTTAAAGCTTATTAACTTCGACCATAGTTTGAAAGCTGGCGAGGTTAAGCATTTGCAGAAACTGATTGAACACCATTACTGGATATTTGGAGAGGAGTACAGGTTTGTTTGTGCAGAAGAGGTTAGATTTCAGGAGGCCTTGAATAGATACAAATATTTTTTACATGGGGTGACAGAAAAAGAGTACGTGGAACATCCGGATAAATATAAAGAAATGGATTTGTTCATCACGGGACAAGATTTTAAATATAGTAGCCCTTCAAATTTAGTAGTAGAGATAAAAAGTCCTACAAGTGTCCCGAAGTTGAATATGAGCCACTATTCTCAAATCAACACCTACATGAATGTCATTAGGAAACAAGAAGGTTTTAACGACCCCAATACCTCATGGACTTTTATCTTAATCGGGTTGAGTATTGATGATGTGGCTGAGCAACAAATTAAAGAGCCGTTGACGGGACTCTGTATTAAGAAAGATAATTATAGTCTATATATGAAGACCTGGGCACAGGTTCTCAATGAGGCTGATTCGAGATTTAAGTACCTAAAGGAAAAGATGGAGATCGTGCGTGATAATCTGGTAACAACGGACTTTGTAGATGATATTGTAGAGAAAGTGATTAATAATTCGGCTGCAGCGGGAGATGTAAAATGAGTGCGTGCTAACCCAAAAACATCAAAGGGTCGCCCCCAATGGTAGGCGACCCCTTGCGCGGATGGGTAAACAGGATCCCAGACTAACCAGGATCGACTACATCTTCTTTTCGAAGACGAGTCCGGATGATCTCTTTAACGACCTTCAAGGCTTTTGAGCTGGCCTTGATTGTTTGCTTGACACGCCTGGATTCCAGGCAGATGTCAAAGCTCAACTTGGTTGAGAATTTGACCATAACAAAGATTGATAGATATAGTTTTAAGTGCTAGTCCATTGGATCAGATTATAGACTACGCATCCGAGTTAAAAAATAGTAGGGCACTCCCCCTCTCGGGAAAATGCCCTATGTAATTATTGCCCTTTCTCAAGGGGCGCTATCAATCTTTGCTTTGCAAATATACGAAATAGATTCGATAGTTGCACACTTCAGAGTTTATTTTTCTTCAAGCTGTTTGATTAACACAAAACCATTATTCATATGCCTAAACGTATCTACCTCTGCCTCGCCCATATGAGCGAAGCGGGACTTGAACAATAGTACATCCAGGAAGCATTTGACACCAACTGGGTGGTGCCTCTGGGACCCAATGTGAACGGGTTCGAGAAGGATTTGGAAGACTTCGTCGGCGAAGGGAAGCGCGTGGTGGCGCTTTCGTCCGGAACGGCGGCGGTCCACCTGGGACTGCTGGCTGCCGGCGTAGGGCCGGGGGACGACGTGCTCGTGCAGTCGTTCACCTTCTGTGCGTCTTCGCACCCGATCACGTACCTCGGCGCGACGCCGGTGTTCGTGGATTCGGAGCCGGATTCGTGGAATATGGATCCGGACCTGCTGGAGGAGGCGCTCAATGACAGAATCAACAAGACCGATCGTATGCCGAAGGCTATCGTTCCTGTCGCGTTATATGGCATGCCGTACCAAATAGACCAGATCATGGAGATTGGTCAAATGTACGGCATTCCCGTGGTGGAGGATGCGGCGGAGGGCTTCGGCTCCCGGTTCGACGGACAGGTGCTGGGCACGTTCGGCAAGTACGGCGTGCTGTCGTTCAACGGCAACAAGATGATCACTACTTCGGGGGGCGGCGCGCTGATCACGGCGAACGAGGATGAGTGGCGCGAGATCATGATGTACGCCACGCAGTACCGCGAGAGTTATCCTTACTACCAGCATGAGAAGATCGGGTATAATTACCGCATGTCGAACATCTGCGCAGGCATCGGTCGCGGGCAGATGACGGTGGTGAACGAGCATATCGCGCATCACAAGCATGTGCAAGCGTTGTACGAGGAACTGCTGGCCGGGGTGCCCGGCATCCAGGTGCATGGGAATCCGGACGAGCGTTATGATTCGAATTTCTGGCTCTGCACGATCCTCCTGGACCCTGGCGTGCGCGTCGTCGGCCAGGAGAATGCGTACAAGACCATCGTGAAGGGTGCCGTGGGTGGCGCCGCGGGTGTGATCCACGCCGCTTCTTCGGCTACGACGGACTGTCAGCCGAACGACAACGTGGAGGCCCTGCGGGTTTATTTGGATGCCGCGGGGGTCGAGGCGCGGCCGCTGTGGAAGCCGATGCATAAGCAGCCGGTGTACCGCAGGGCGCCGGCATATTTGAGGCCTTGCTCGCTGTTTGGCTCCGACTCCCTTTCCGTCTCCGAGGCGCTGTTTAAGGTGGGCATGTGTCTCCCCGCCGGCCCGTACGTCTCCGACGACGATGTCCGCTACATCGTCGATTGCATCAAGGAGGCGATCTGCTAGGGCGGGGGCTTCGGGCGCGGGGAAGGTGTCGGCCCTAATTGGGGAAGGTGGGAAAAATGCCCGTTGACCTTCCCCACCCAATCGAGCTTTAAGGCACCTCCACGGCACATTCGACGGGGAAGGTGTCGGCCCTAAAATCCCACCTTCCCCATAATCATCAAAGGGTTGATGGTTTCGGGGCTCGAGGTTCGGGGCCCCAGCGCGAGCGTTTCGAACCCTTTTTGCTCGCGCTACGTACCTTCAGCCCCCCAGCACGAGCGTTTTCGCCCCTTTTCGCTCGCGCCACGGTGGAAGTTCCGTCTGGCCTATCGGGAGAGCATGTTCCTGATTTTCTTCCGTCACGGCTGGGCCTCGATCCGCGTCAAGTATCTGCCCGGGGCGAAGAGTGTGTGGGGATAGCTTATTTATCGAAGAATTACTTGAAGAAGAAAATAGCAATGCTTAAAGTTGCAGGATAAGGAAACTTTTAATATCTTTGTGGGGTATGAGGCGCGTGATTACATATGGCGGTTACTTTGAGGCCTTCATGGAGACCTTGACAGCCGAGCAGCGAAAGAAGATTAACTATGGATTGCTTCTATTGAAGACCATCGACAGGTTTCCAAAAAAGTTTGTTAAGCATCTGGAAGATGGCTTATATGAGTTGAGAACAGAGTTTGAAGGAAACATATTCAGAACATTCTTCATCTTTGACCATGGTGATTTAGTGGTCTTGTTCAATGGATTTCAGAAGAAATCGCAGAAGACCCCACGCACAGAGATTGAGAAAGCGAAACGAATAAGACAGGAGTACTATGAAAGAACACGTAAATGACAATCAAATCAGGGATTACGATGTGGTCCTTGATGCAGAATTTGGTGCACCTGGTACTCCCGAGCGGGCGGCTGCCGAGGAGCAAGCTTATGCTTTCTATTCCGGACAGATTCTTCGGGATGTCCGGAAAGAGGAGAAGGTAACCCAGGCTGAACTTGCAAACAGGATTGGCTCAACCAAGAGCTATATCTCCAAGATTGAGAATGGTACCATGACCCCGAGCGTCAGCACTTTTTATCGCATCATTCACGCCCTGGGACTTCAGGTTGAGATTTCGAGGCCTCGTTCCAAAGGTGCTAAGCCGAATCTTGCAGGTCGTGTTCATCCGTAATGTTTCCGTGACATAGAATTGTTCACGACCACTGAGATGACCACGGATGTGTTTGATTGGAAAAAGGGAATCGTATTCTGCAAACAGCAGCAAAGAAATGGAGACACCAACAAATCATAAGAGAGTATTCATTTCATATTCCTGGGATGGAGATGGGCACGAGGATTGGGTGCTACAGCTGGCAACTAACCTTCGATCGCATGGGGTTGATGTGATGTTGGACCAGTGGGATACACGCCTAGGGTATGATTTACCTTTCTTCATGGAGCAAGGCTTGAGCCATTCGCATCTTGTCATCTGCGTCTGTAGTGAACAGTATGTAAAAAAAGCGAATGCTATTCAGGGAGGTGTCGGTTACGAGAAACGGATCCTAGCTGCATATCTGCTGAACGACAACAACCGGCCGTTCGTTATTCCGATTGTTAAGAATAATCCTTCAACTGCAAAGCTTCCCACTTTTTTGTCCGGAATGAAGTATGTTGATTTTGATGGTCAGAGTTACTATGACTGTTATCAACAGCTTTTGGAAAGGATTTATGATGAGGATTTGAAGAAAAAGCCACCTTTAGGCGAGAATCCTTTCAGCAGTATTCGGGTGTCTGAAGACATTCAAACACAATTGCTCATTCACCAAATCGAGTATCGCGACATCCGCAAAGAGGGAACAGTGTCCTTTGACTATAAGAAGAATAGCGGGCTATACACGATCGGGAGTGGAAACTATGAGTTTACGACAGAATGGAGTAAGGCAGGATCTGGTTGTATCCATTGTTATCGTGATAAAGTGCTTCGTTTGGGGTACAATGGCTATTCCACCGAGTTTCCTCTATTGGAACAGATTCCCACTCTATTTGACTTCAGTTCACGAAGCCACACCATTTACGAAGGCGATATCGTAATCCTCGAGAACCGCGTCCACCAGTTTGCTGCAATAAAAGTTCTGAAAGTTGTTTGCGCTCAGAAAGACATCGGACATCTGCTGGAGTTCGAGTACAAAATCTACGTACCGGGAGCAGTTCCTTCGGTTTGATGTGTCTAAGAATATGGAGGATAGTATAATAAAAAGTAGCAGGTCAATGGACCTGCTACCGTAGAGACAGACAACTAGTGTTTGTTGTCATGAGGAGGAAAAGGATCATTACCATAGCTATTAGGATTCTGGATCTTTCCATTTCTGCCATGAGGAATTAGTTCGAGTCCTTCCTTTTTGGCAAGCGTACGACTCCAGTCCATTGCGTCGATCATGGTTTCGAAATGCTTAGAGGCCCTTTGTGCATTTGGCCTCTTTGCATCCCAACCTCCCCTTTTTTGATTTGGAACAACATGAAGATGTTTCATAATCTTTTAGTTTGTGTTGTGGCTTCTACTTAGGTCGCGAAGTATCACCTGGTCCATTTGTGGCTGGGGCCATTACCATGTCGGAGATGATAGTTTCATCCATCTGGAACTGTATCTTTATATAGATATCAATTAATCTAAATCTGTTAACATCCTCCACTGTCAAGTCTCTTTTTGACTTCATATCTTGTTATACAAATCAAGTTTATATTCAGCGAGAAAGAACATAATCTTTGTAGGACTGTATAAAAAGTAACAGTGTATGTTATCTTTTGCATAGGATAGACCCGTGTAGATTATGTATCTGACATCCAATGAAATCAACACAGCCCTATGCTTAAACAAGACAAAGGAAAACGCGTTAAGTATTGATGAACAAAGTTTTATATGCTAAGTATCGTATCAGCTTATCACCAGATTATGATAATTGCTAAGGTCTACGGCATTCCCGTGGTGGTGGATGTGGCGGAGGGCTTCTACTCCAGGTCCGACGGGTAGGTGCTAGGGCAACAAGATTTGATAAAAAAGAATTAGAAAAACAATTCATCTGTGAGAAAAGCAATAGTCATCTTGGATTTTAACAATGTTTTCTGCATAAACCACCACCTTACAGTTGAGCGTCGGCAGTTCATTATGTCCTCGCTTCTCAGAGATATTGTTTTAAATCATTCTGAAATTGATTATATTGATGTTAGGCTATATGGAGGCTGGTATCAAGATAATATGCTAACAAGGATGGGCTCTCAGGTTATGACAGAGCATATGACTATGGATTTATTTCCTATTGTAACAGATGATCAAAGGACAATTCATGGGCATCAGAAGTTTGTTGAATCCATCCAGGGAGTCGATTATATTTGGTATAATACTTATAGAGAGAAACAGGGAATTCCGAGATTGATTATTAATCGTAATTCGCGCAAAGAATTATGTGACAATAACAAAAGTCATTGCCCTGTTCATATCCTTGAGCATTTTGCACGGAAGAAAACACGTCTTTGTTCAGTTGAAGGTTGCGAGACTAGCAATGGAGATGCTTTCATTCAAATGGGGCAGAAGATGGTTGATGCAATGATGATATGCGATATTATCTCGTATTCACAGTCTGAGGATGTTGAGTCTATATATATTCTTACTGACGATGTGGATCTTTTCCCAGCATTAGCGATTTGCCGGAGTAATAAGCCATCTTTAGATATACAGCTTGGAATCGTAAATGGTCGTAATGTCGATATCTATCGTGAATATTTGAGTCAGTTTAACATTAAAGTATTTCAAATCTATGACGCCCGATGAGTTAAAGGTTATTAAACGAGATATTGCTTCTTTTTCCGATGACGAGTATGGAGTGATAGATGATGGTCGAGGGGGGTTTCTTTTCGAGAGGAATGGTCAGGAGATAAGCATTCAAGTATTTCGAGAGGATGATGATAGTCCTTTAATGGTTGCTATTGGAAACGAGAAGCTTTCATATAAGGCATTTCTCGCCAAAAGACTGGCAAATCTGGATATGCTGGCTAACCGGATGCTTCAATATGATACTGATGTTGAATTCTTTGTAAATCCAGATGTCACCAAATATACAATTGAGAAAAAAGAAACTGGTCAAGCATTACAAATTTTGGAAGATGAAGCGGGCAGTCCTGCAATGGTTGGGACGAAGATTAGTTTTGTGACAGCAGATGCCGGGCATGGTAAATCAGTTGTTCTTCGTCACCTTCAAAGAGTGGTTGCAGAAAAGTATTTGCGCGGAGAAGTTAAATACTTGTTTTGGCATATTGATTTACATGGCCGTGAACTTGTCAGGCTCAACGAGGCAATCATGTTTGAAGTCAATAAATTGAGGTTCTCCGGTCTATTTTACTCCACAATACTTACGTTAATGAAGCGACGCCTGATTGTATTAGGCATAGATGGTTTTGATGAATTGGCAGCAGAAATAGGAGGAGAAACAGCCTTGAATTCTCTGTCGAACTTAATGAGTCTGATGGAAGGAAGAGGAACAATTATCGCCGCTTCACGTCGTGCTTTCTTCAACTCTCAGGACTATTTGAGGCGTACAGGATTATTGAAAAAGAGTTTTGGCTCCGGTTGCGAGTTTAATGAAATCCGCATCCTAAATTGGAAGTCATCGCAATGTAAAGAGTTCTTATCATTGAATGCTTTTGATGAGAGCGACTATGATATAATGGCTTCAAAGCTAGGATCAGAGCATCCTTTGCTTGAGAGACCATACCTCTTTACAAAGTTGGTCACAATGGCTTTCGACAGTAATGTGAGCCCATCCAGTTTTTTGAAGGATTCGCCATTAGATAGCATTAACGCAATAATTGATGCCTTCGTTAAGAGAGAAGTTCAGAAATGGACAGCAGCATTTGATTCCGAGACCGGTGCACCATATCTTTCATATGAGCAACATGTCCGATTATTATCAGAGATCGCCATGGAGATGTGGCAAAGTCAAAGTGATGTCATTTCTACCGATAATATTCAATTGCTACTGACATTGCTGATTGATGAGTGGCAAATGGATGAGCGAATAAAGCCAAAGGTCATGCGACTAGTTGAATCTCATGCGCTTATGGTTAATGTTGATGGACGAGATAAGTATCGGCGATTTGACCACGAGGAATTCAAGAACTACTTCATTGCTAAAGGTTTAGAGTCTCGCTTGCGGGATCAAGACATCAGATGGTTAAGGGGATTTCTCTCAATGGGACAACTCCCTGATGCCGTTTCTCAGTATTTGGTAAACGATATTGGGCGGCAAAACTCTATTTCTTATGTTTACGATTTGATTAGAATAGCCCAAGAAGAATGGAAACCATCATATGTTCATTCTAATATAGGCACTTTGATTCCTTATCTTTTAGATCAAGTTGAGGTTAAAAAGCCTATAATTATTGATAATAAGATCGTTTTCTCCAGTCTTGTATTAGAGAACAAGTCGATTCAGAATGTCTGTTTCACTGGCTGTTCTTTCATCAATATAAGTTTGCATGAGACTCACTTAAAGAATGTTTCATTCAAACACTGTGTATTCTCCGACCTTAAGGTGTTTACACATTCCAATAAGATTGAGAATGTTTTCATTGATGAAGATACCACTCTTAATATGGTTTCAATCGTTAATGGACAGGGCGAAAGCGAAGCAGAGTATAGTCCCGTCATTATCAAAAGACTACTAAAACAATTGGGTTTTGTATTTGATGAACAGAAGGACATACAAGTCAAGAGGCTTTTCTCTCCTTTAAATGATGACTATTATAATAGTGTTAAGCGGTTATTAAACAAGTATGCGCAAACAGGATGCCTGTACGAATCGACCGTGGAAACAATTCGTTATAATAATACCAGTAATCCTTCCTTGATGATTAACGATATTATTCCTTTGTTGATTAAATACGACATAATTCAAGAAGTTAGGACTAAGCACACCAGCCAAGCCAACGTAAAAGCTTGGACGTTGAATAAATACGAGATTCCGCAAGTATTTTTGGCAGAGGAGGATGAGAATGCTCCACTCTTCGCTTTTTGGGAAGAAGTTAGAAAACATGCGTGATGCATAAATGAAAAGCCCCATTTTGTTCTAATAACCTCTCAAATGGAACTTAAGACTTCGAACAAAGCAGGACTTTCAATGCAAATATATAACTTATTTGTTAGACTAACTCTTTTCTCACAAATAAATTGGTAAAACCTATTCAGAGCATCTTTTGGGGAAGGTGTCGGCCCTAATTGGGGAAGGTGGAAAAATTGCCCGTTGACCTTCCCCACCCAATCGAGCTCTCAGGCACTTCCAAGGCACATTCGATGGGGAAGGTGTCGGCCCTAAAATCCCACCTTCCCCACAATCATCAAAGGGTTGCCCCCAATGGTAGGCAACCCTTTGCGCGGATGGGTAAACAGGATCCCCGGCACATCCGAGAGAAAAATAGTAGGGCACTCCCCCTCTCGGGAAAATGCCCTATGTAATTGTTGCCCTTTCTCAAGGGGCGTTCTAACTATTATCGCTTCGACAAAGATACATAAAGTTTGAGAAACGACAAACTGTTTTAACGATATAACCTGTGCATTTATGATAGACAAACGCACCTTCTGCAAACGCTTCATGATCGGGACGGCCGTCGTGGTCGCAATCGTCGTAGCCGTCATCGGCCTCTGTTTCGGCCGGGTGGTGGAGGCGACGCTGGCCGAGGAGATCGGCAAATGGGTGCTCATGGGCATCTTCCTCATCGGCATCTTCGAAGTCTTCGCCTACATCCTCGCCCCGCTGGTCTACCATTCGATTTACGACAAGAAAAAGTAGCCAACGATTGATTCATCAATAAACACAATCTATGAAACATTTCTTCCTTATTCCCCTTGCGCTGCTGGTGGCGGCGTGTGCCGGTGCGCCGAGCATTGATGACCTGAAAGAGAATTCGTATCCGCTTGTGGAGCAGCTGCTTACGGAGGACGATAATGAGGTCGTCACACACCGCCTGGACCGCTACATCCTGGACCAGCACCCGGACGACCTGACCTACACCGGCACGATCAAGGTCACCGAATTCAACAAGACGAAAGCCGAGGACGGCACGGCCCGGCTCGACAGCACGAAATACTACCGCGACGTCGTCATCGTCTTCCACGGCAAGGACTACGACAAGTATACCGTCAACTTCTACGCCGACGGGCAGTAGGGGCTGATGGGGCCCCGTTCCCGAAACGAACGTTTCCCCGGGGTTTCGTTCCTTTCAAATACGCCTTCGTTCCCGAAGCGTACGAATCATTGGGATTTTGTACGCTTCGGGCTCTTTTTTTCCGTAGGAAAAGAATGGATTTACAATCTTTATTCATAAATTTGTAGTCTGCGAGAAAAAGCCAGAAAACAATTTGTAATTAATAACATAAAAACATTCAAACACTATGAACAAAAAAGAATTTTACGAAGCGCCCGAATGGGGCCTGCGCGTGTTGATGCTTGAAAGAAAGCCCATTTGCACCAGTGGTGATGAGTATGGTGATGATGATGCAGCTGGCGACGAAAGAGAATCCCGCCCGATCGATGGTGAGTTTTAATTCAATAGTCTCCGAGTTATGAAACGCATATTCACATTGGGTATTCTTAGCTTTGCAGCCCTCGTCACCCTTTCTTGTGTTCAGGAAATCAATACCACGGAACCTGAAGTTGTTCCTGGGAAGCACTATGTGACGTTCTCAGCATCTACCCCGTTGACTAGAACATCTATTGTTAAAGAGGGGACAACATATTCTGCATTATGGACAGCTGATGATGAGGCCAACTTCCATATCTTTGAGAATGGAAACGAAGGCGTAGCAGAAATGACCATTACAAACAATGGGGCAAAAGCTACTTTCAAAGCTATCTTCGATGATGGTGAAGTAGCTCCTTTCCACTATACTGCCATTCTCGCTAAGAGTTTTGATGCAGACACTAAAATCGCTTCCATTCTTTCTTCTCAAACTCCTGCTGGCAATAATATTGATGGTGATGCTGATGTCCTTGTCGCTAAGGAGGTTGTATTACAGGAGCAGCCTGCCTCTACCGTCGAACAACACTTCCAGTTCAAGCGTGTTGTCTCTATCAACAAAATGACCCTGAAAGGTCTGGAGGTCGGCGAGTCTGTTACCGATGTTAAGATTTCCGGCGACAAGCAGCTTGCTGCCGCTTATAACTTTAACACTGATGCGTTTGACTACACTGCTGGAGGCAATGCAGTTCAGCTTGGTTATACAGACAACAACACCATCACCTCTGCAGGTACGTTTGATGTGTATTTTGTTTGCGCTCCGGTAGATGATGCTATTCTCAGCATTGAAGTCAAGACAAAGGATTCTGAGAATGCTGTACGCACATACAAGAAGACCTTTACACGGACCATTTCTTTCGACCTTGAGACTGTTGCAGAGTTTGTTGCTAACGTGACTTGCTGTGAGGAAGGCGGTAGTGAGCCTGAAACAGTTGAAATTTTTAAGGAAACTTTTGACCAGACAAATGGAACCGGTGGTAATGATAACCAATGGTCTGGAAATATCGCCACTAATAATATTACCGCAGATAAGCTCGGATGGACATTCTCGAATAACGGTGGAGGTAAGTATTGTATTAAGATGGGAACTGGCAGTGCTTTCGGCTCAGCTACGACTCCTGCTCTTGGTATTACTACAAGTCCAGCGACAATTACATTTAAAGCCGCTGCTTGGAGTACAGAATCTTCTCAGATCCAACTTTCGATTCCAGAGGGGTGTGCTGGTACAATTTCCTCCGTTCTTCCGGCAGGAAATTTACCAAATAATGAGTGGGGAGCTTACACCGCAACGATTATAGACGGAAATGAAAATACAAAGATAACATTCAAATGCTCTAATAAACGCTTCTTCTTAGATGAAGTGGTTGTTACTGAAGAACATGGTTCTGATCCGAATATTGTATCCCTTACCATTGCAAATAACACAGACATTGGGTCAAGGGTGACTGAGGCGACCATCTCAATTTCCTCTAATAAAGCTTGGACGGTCACCTCTTCGGACGATAACCTTGCTTCCCCTGTTAAAATTTCTGGAACGGCGGCTGATAATTCTTTTACTGTCAATTTTGCTGAGCCAAATACCGGTACAGAGGATAAAGTTGCAACTCTTTCTGTCGTTGCAGGAGCTGGCGACTATGCTGTAACTAAGATTATCACAATCACTCAAAAGGGACTTGCCTTTGCGTCCATTGCAGATCTTAATTCACTTGCTTCTTCTACAGAGAGCAACTATTCTGGAACTTTAACAAATGCTATTGTATCATTTGTCCCCGGTGATAATGATGCTATTATCAAAGATGGCACAGGCTCCATTCTTCTTCACAAAAAAGATCACGGTCTCCTCCAAGGACAATCTTTCACTGGTGGGGTTGATGTTGAAGTTCTTCTTTACAGTGGTTGCTCTGAACTTACCGATTGTAGCGCCGAATTCACAGGCGAGCCGTCAGTAGTTGCTCCGGCAAATATGGCTCTGTCTACTCTAGTGGGCCATCTCGACCTGTATCAAAATGCTTATGTAAAGGTCGAGCATCTCGTGGTTACAGCCGTCAGCAATAAGAATGTAACGGTTGAGGACGGGGATAATACATACGTTGTATACACGAGCTATGGTGATGCTACTTGTGAAGTAGGTGATATTTTGACTGTAGTAGGTACCGTGGCACACTTTGGTACCAACGATCAAATCAAAGTTTGGTCATCGAGTGACATTACCAAAACAGGTCATGTTGTCCCTTCTTTCTCCATTTCCATCACATCTCCCACAGAAACAGGATGCCAGATTTCTGCCAGCGTAGATGGACAGCCGATTTCCTCAGGTTCTACTGTTGAATATGGAAAAACTGTTAGTTTGACCGCAACTGTAGGTTCTGGGTATGTCTTTAATGGCTGGGTTGTAACGGGGGCTTCTGTTGTTGATCCTTCTGCAACGAATACATCGTTTGTAGTTGATAATTCTGATGTAACTATTAGCGCTCTTTTCTCAGAGACAAATACAGATGTTCTTAACCTCGCATTGACGGGTGTTTCAGGTACCAGTTATACAAATTGGCAGGATAAGACATCAAATACAGACGCCGTTTATGCAGGTAACTCTGCAGGAAGCAATAATTCAATTCAGCTAAGATCCTCTGGTAACAATAGTGGTATTGTCACTACCGTCTCTGGCGGCTATGCCAAAAAGATAACTGTATCATGGAATACTAATACACCCGATGATAGAGTTTTGAATGTCTATGGGAAGAAGACAGCTTATTCATCTGCTAGCGATCTATATGGTTATGCTTCTGGTACCCTTGTTGGTACTATTAAGAAAGGGGTCTCTACGGAGTTGACAATACCTTATGACTGCAAGTACATCGGCCTTCGTTCGAATGATGGCGCAATATACCTCTCTGAAATTAGGATTAAGTGGTCTGAGGATGCCAGTGGGAATCTACTACCCACTTACAGTGTGAACATTGCCGAGGGGATTACAAACGGATCTGTTACTTCCAATAAATCATCAGGCATAGATTATGGTGAATCTGTTACTCTTACTGTTTCCCCTTATGAGAATTACAAACTCCAAACCTTGAATGTCGATGGGGCAGTAGTAACCTCTTTGGTCGATGATGAAGGAAAATACACCTTCAATATGCCGGATCACAACGTAAGTGTTCAAGCCACATTTGTTTCGACTCAGGGCGGTGGTGACACGAATACTTATTCCTTGACGCCGGATCAAACGAGTACGGGTTCATCAGCAACGGCTTATATCACGTCTTTGACAGAGTTTACTTATGATGAAGTTACTTGGAAGATGAACCAGTGGAATCCTAGTACTCTTCAAATAAAAACCAATCAGTCTTCAGCAACTGGTGAATTTAGGTTTTATAACACTACGCCATTCCCTGGAAGAATAAGCAAAGTGGTAATTTCATTCTCTGCTCTAACTATCTCTGATGGAACCAAGTTAATGTTTGTAGGCGGGGATTCACCAGTTACAACTACTGCTGGTGGAACTGCCGGTACCTGGGACGGCACCGCGAAGACTCTGACATGGACACCTGGAACATCAGATAATTATACCTATTTTGCTTTTTATCAAAATGGTAAAGCAGCATCAGGGAATAACTATCTGGCAAATACTGATGCAATTGTCGTAACTTACGAGTGAAACGGATCCGGGGTGGATCCCGGAGGCCAAACAGCCACAGCAATTGTAACTACTGAATCCGCGATCGGAGTGAGTTCTGCAGGGGCAACCCTGCAGGGCTCCTTCTCCGGAGCGACGGGTACTATTCGTGACCGGGGATTTGTCTATGGGATCGATCCGGACAATCTCGACCAAGACGTTGGTTTGAACTCGACGACCGATCATAGCGGGTCTTTTTCCGTAACGATTGGTTCCTTGTCACCCAATACGACATATTACTATAAAGCATTCGTTGCCGAATACAATGCAAGTACCGGCAATGTGGATTATAGATACGGTGAGCTTCGTTCATTCAAGACCACTTCTGGATCAACCTCGATTGACAGGAAATATCTAGACAATTACGAGGTCCCTGCGATAACGGTGACATCCATGAGTTCCGGAGATGAGACTTGGGGGGATACCCAATACTATGCTTATGGTACGGCGAACTCCAATCGGACGGTTATCACCCATACTTTCTCGAGCGATGGCCATGAAGAATGTAACTATACCATTCTGTATGACACACAAAAGCATTGTCCCATCTGGACGGCTCATGTGATGAATACCAGTATTTGGGGCGATATGGGTTATTCCCGCTCTGATGATTGGGGATATGATCCTGCAATATCTGACGGTGTACAAAACACAGGTTTAGACAATGCCTCCCAAGTTGGTTATAGCAGGGGCCATTTTGTCGCATCCAATTACCGTAAAACGACGGATGAGCAGAACCATCAGACTTTCTACTATACCAATCAGGCTCCTCAATGGCAGAATGGCTTTAATTCTGGAGTTTGGTCTACTTTAGAGGGTAAAGTTAAGAATGCAGCCCCGTCTGGAAGTAACAAAATGCTTTATGTGGTCACAGGCGTATTGTTCGAAGATGTGGTTGGTATCCCTAAGACTCTGCCAAGTGGGAATATGACAGTCTCCATACCGAGCCACTTCTACATGTGTTTGATGATGTGTACGCTCAATTCGTCCGGAACGATTACTGGAGCCCTGGGAATCGCCTATGTCTACACCAACAAATCCCACACGGGTGAAAGCTATTATGCCGATGATTAAGTGACTACCATTGATGAGATAGAGCGTCGCGCCGGTTTTGATTTCTTCCCAAATGTGCCGATCAGCTTGCAAACTCAAGCGGAAGGTACACCGACACCTCTCTGGACTTACTAACGACTAAACATCCATATTTGTCAAACACCCTTCAAAAACGGGAAAGACTCACCTCTTTCCCGTTTTTTTGTACCTTTCTTGTCTTTTCAATAGAAAATCACTAACTTTGTGAATTGGAAAAGAATTATCAAACCATAGCATCATGAAAAAGCTTGTTTTAATCATCACCGCAGCTCTGGCGCTGGCTTTCAGCGCTAAGGCGCAGGACACTTTCTATCCCGGCTGGTACTTCGGTATCCAGGGCGGTGCTAACTATGTGACTTCAAACTATTGGGGCAGCACAATCCCTTACACGAAGCACATCACTCCTAACGCTGCCATCGACCTCGGTTATGACTTCACCCCTTGGTTCGGCCTTCGCGGGACCCTCAGCGGCCCCATCGGCACGTTCCCCAAGGACAAAGCTACGGTCGTCGGCAAATATGGTTATGCTCAGCTCGGACTGGATGCGATGTTCGACATCTGCAACATGTTCCGTTACAATGAGAAGCGTTTCCTGAGCCCTTACGTGTTCCTCGGCGGTGCGGCCAACTACCGCTTCGGCGTGGACCAGGCTAAGGGTTACTTCGGCCCCGGCGTCCGTGGCGGTCTTGGATTCAACTTCCGCCTCGCTGAAGGCCTGAAGCTCGGCCTCGAGCTGCAGGACAACTTCCTGGGCAACAAGTTCAACACCATGGACGACAACAAGATCTTCGGTGGAAACATCCTGAATTGGAAGAAGCCCTTCCAGTGGGATGACAACTTCGCCGCCCTCCTGGGCCTGAAGTTCGAGTTCGGTGCCAACGCCGCCCGCAAGGCTGCCGCCCTGGCCGCCGCTGAGGCTGCCGCTGCCGCTGAGGCCGCTGCCCGCGCTGCTGCTGAGAAGGCTGCTGCCGAGAAGGCCGCCGCTGAGAAGGCTGCCGCCGAGCGTGCCGCTGCCGAGCGTGCTGCTGCCGAGAAGGCTGCCGCCGAGCGTGCCGCTGC
>JAEEGI010001744.1_pt1 | contig 53812 bp, 46 predicted proteins | sample 8958751 | NCBI WGS metagenome assembly JAEEGI01 (sample SAMN16246545, study PRJNA631951) | gut metagenome | biome: gut microbiome; feature: rumen; material: KS-attached | host: Bos | place: Iran: Karaj | collected 2018-10
CCTTATTTCGGCATCTTTCCGATTGTCAGTCGGTTACAATGCACCGCATTGCTCCCTCCTTCCGCACGGAAATCTGCTCGAAATAAGAACAAAATCGATTGAAAGCAATTTATAGAACCCACCTTAAAAAAAATGTTTCCCTCACGACACTGTGTATGTCAGGAAATTTGTGTAAATTTGCACCCCAAAAAAGGGACACCAACCACACAAAAAAATGGGCGTAATAGCAAAACAAAGCATCCGGGGTGCCATTGCCAACTACCTCGGCGTTATCATCGGCGCCATCACCACTTTCTTCGTGGTCACCGACCTTCTCACTCAAGAGGAAATCGGTCTCACCCGCGTCATGGTCGATGCCGCCATGCTCTTCTCCGGCCTCGCCCAGTTGGGCACCAATGCCTCTATCCTCAAGTTCTATCCTCGCTTCTGCGACCCCGACAGCCGCGACCACGGTTTCTTTGGCTGGACACTCATCCTCCCCTTCCTTGGATTTCTCATCATTGCGGCCCTTTTCTTCCTATTCAAAGAGAGCATCATCGGCTTCTACGCTGAGAAATCGCCTCTCTTGGTCAACTATGCCTACTTGGTGCTCCCCCTCACCTTCTTCATGCTCTACATGACGGTCTTTGAGACCAATGCCAGCGTCTTGTTACACATCGCCCTGCCCAAGTTCGTACGCGAGGTAGTCATTCGCCTCCTCAACCTAGTAGCCTATCTGCTCTATGGCCACCATCTCATCTCCCTCGACCTTTTCGTCATCCTCTTCTGCTCCTCCTATGCCATCGCCACAGTCATCAACTTCTGCTACCTCCTCACCCTCCGCCGCATTAGCTTCAAGCTCGACTGGCAATTCATCAACAAAAGCCTCTTCCGACAGGTGGCCACCTACACTTTAGTCATGACCGCCGCAGTCCTTGCTGGCAATGTCAAACTCTTCAATACCATCTTCCTCGCCCACCAAACCCTTGCTCTTGCCGGCATCTACACCATTGCCAACTACATTGCCAACGTCATCGAAATCCCTTATCGCTCCCTCGGTGCCATCTCCAGCCCAGTCATATCCCAGGCTGTCGCCAACAACGACCTCCACGAAGTCAACCGCCTCGGCCAGCAGGTCTCCCTCCATCAGCTGTTGGTGGCCAGCATGCTGCTCTTTTTCATCTGGATTAACCTCGAACCCCTCTTTGCCATCATTCCCAACGGCCAGGAGTACATCTCGGGCATCGGTGTAGTTCTCTTCCTTGGCATTGCCAACATACTCAACTCCACTTTCTGCATCGCCACCAATATCCTCAACTTCTCCAAGCAGTACGCCTTCTCACTCCTTTTTATCGTCCTCCTCACCGCCTCTGCCATCCTGCTCAACCTTTGGCTCATACCCCGCTGGAGTCTCACAGGCTCTGCCTGTGCCACCCTCTTTGCCTATATTATTTATTTCATCCCCCTCCTCACTTTCCTCTGGCGCCGCCTCGGTGTTACCCTCTTCTCCACCAAACAGCTGTGGATCGTCCTCCTCACCCTCTGCCTCTTTGGACTTAACTTCCTCTGGGGCTGGCTTCTCTCGCCCCTTTTTACCCACCTTGGCAGCGGACTCCTACCTACTCTCCTTCAGGCACTCATCCGCACCCTTTTCTTTGCCATCATCGCCTACCTTGCTATCCGTCGCCTCCACATCTCCCCCGAGGTCGATGTCCTCCTCAGCAAGCTCCAACTTTCCAAACGCTAACCCTCTCTCCTACCCCTCATTCACCATTTCATCCCCTAACACCCATACTTGTGGTTAGGTGTATTAGCTAACACCACTTGCTACTGGCAAATAATCCAAGTTGGCAGGTATTATGCTACTGGCATAAACAAAGCACAACAACCGCGTTGGCAGTTGTTGTGCTCAACAAAAAGGCACGACCGCATCAATCGTCACCCAACGACAGGGCAACGCCCAGCTTGATAGGATAGACCTCTTTGTCCATGCCTGTGTTTACTGGGAGCATGGCCACCTGCAAGAAAGCGTATAGGTTTTGCCAACCAATGCTCAGTCGGGCATCCATGCGGAATGGGTTCATTACCTTAGAGACATTGTCTCTATCGTTGAAATTGCCCCTGGGGTACTCGGCTTTATGCTTTAGTCCGGTATGTTTTCCATTGTAGTTTAGTCCCGGAATGGCGGCAAGGCCAATGAAGAAATTGCTGTTGCCAGGTTCCCAGCGTACCATTAGAGGAAGGGTGACGTAGCGTGCCGTCAGCTTGGTGGACCACTGACCACCGTCGGCAGGATCCATTGGAGTAAAGGTCTGCATGGTCCCAGTATTGTCGTCCACCACGGCCACATAGTCGTCGCTGAACTTATACACGTCGGAGCCGTAGCCCAAGCCTAAGCCCAGACGCCAGTTGTCTGAAACCATGGGATAGTAAACAGCCTCTAACTGATAGGAAGAGAAGGTTGTTTGCAAGGCATAGCCTCCGTCCATTCTCATCAGCCCATTGAAAGGAGTGCTGCCCCAGTTGTGAAAGCCCCAAAGGAAGTCAAAACGGAAGTCGTCTGTGATAGAACGGGCCACACGCTTTACCTCGGAAGTCTTAGTTTTGCCCAGCACGTCGTCGGTCATCGAAAGGAATTCTTCACCCGAGAAATTATAATCGGCTGTGCTTTCTGTTGTTTGCATATTATGAGCCGCCACATTAACCCTGCCGCGGTCCACCTCAGAAACGTAAAGTTTGTCACCCTTACAATAAGTCACATTTACAAAGGCATAGTCCTCAGCACGTAGTCCTATCTCATCCACCACGCAAGGTGTCTTCAGCGACACAGTGGCGTAATCCTCACCTTTGAGAATGATGTAACGTGAGCGCAAAGTATCCACATCCTTGAGGGTGCTGACGTTCACCCTGCTATAATCATCTGCCAACACTGAGAGCTTTACCACCTTCGGAGGAAGCAACACTTCCACCTGCGTGTAGTCCTCGGTTTCAATCGAGACTGAGGCATCCATCTCCAAATGCATCCTGAACTTGCCAACTCCTGAAGCTGCTTCAATGTTTAAGTTCTTCAGGCCCTTGCCAGAAAGACGATACTCCAAGCCTTGGGGAACGCTTGGATCATTAAATTCCAGATAAGTAGCACTATCGTTCACAACCTCCACTTTGCAATAGCCTGAAAACTGAACTTTCTCCAAACCATTGAAATAGACACGGTGCACCTTCAGCGTGTCATCATTGCCTGCCTGGGCACCCCATGCAGCCATCAGCAATGCTGCGAATAATAAAACTTTGGTTTTCATCATAATATTTATTTAATTGTTATTATTGTCTCGTTTCATTCCCACTCAAAATCTTTTATCCATTATCTATCCGCCAATGCCAGTAGCTCGCCGCGGGTCTCGGCATAGGCCTGGTAGGCATAGTCGCGGATGGTGTTGCTCACGCGACTACGCAGATTGCGCAAGCGGGTGCTCACTTTACCCTCCTCCACTCTATCCACCTCCTCCACAACGACATTAGAGGCCAACACGATGTCGGTATACTCAATCACAAGGGTCTTGGTAGGCTCCTCCACTGCCACTGGTTCAGCCGAAGCCAACAACTGAGGGGCTGACTCATTGGCTGACTGGAGCATGGGGTCGGCGGATATTTCGGATTGAATGGTTGGCTGGTCCTCGACAGGCATCTGCAACTCTGCCACATCAGCCACCGACTGTCTTTCCTCTGTCACACTGGGCATTGACACCTTCCGTACAGTCCTGACAGCCAACCGCGGCTTAGACAGAATCGAGGGGTCTGTTTTTTCTACAGTATCCGCTTCACCCTTAGGCTGTGTCGATGGATTGGAAACCTCGGCTGGATGAAGGGCAGCAAGCTGTTGTGGGGTCTGGGACACCGGCCAAAACAGCCAAACTCCTCCCAACAAACCCACCAAACAGGCCGCCGCAACCCACCGCCAGAGGGGCAGCACCTGCCTATCGTGGTGCAACAGGCTTTCTTTGTTGGGACAAGGAATGTGTGACTCGGTGAGCTTGAGGTCGGGGTCGTACAGGGCCAACTCCTCGGCCAATTCGGGATGCTGAGAGGCAAAGGCCTCAACGGCTTCCCGCCCAGCAGCATCCAGTTCGCCCTCGGCATACTGGTAGAAGTATAGCTCGTAGTTATCAGTTGTTATTGTCATAGCCTAATGCAATTAATGTTTTCTTTAATGAGACGCGGGCGCGGAATAGATAAACCGACACCTGCTTCTCGGTCAATGAAAGTATCTCGGCAATCTCTCTACAGCTATAGCCCTCCACATCTTTGAGTTCTATGGCGGCCTGCTGCACATGTGGCAAACGAGCCATGGCCTTGCGCAGCGCCTCTTGTAGGTCGAACCGTTCATCAGGTGCCACCGAGACAGCTGGTGTCAGCTGAGGGAGAACCCTTTGGTAGACCTGCTCACGGCGGTGGTGACTCATCAAGTGATTGTGTGCCACTGTCAACAAGTAGGCTTTGCCCTTCTCCACAGGAATCCGTTCACGGCACTCCCACAACGAAGCGTAGGCCTCCTGAACTGCGTCTTTCGACAGCTCCTCACCTCCGCCACAATGCACAGCAAAACGGTACACTTCGTCGGCCCACAAGCTCACCCCGTTGTTGTATTCTTTTTGAGTCATTTTTGCACTTTCTTGCTATATAAACGCGCAAAGCAAAAAAATACTACAGTTGAGGTATAATTTTTTTTTGAGAAAGCGCAACTGTGGGACCAATAGAAACTACTACCCCTTGACAATCAGATATTTGGAATATGATTGGATTATCCTGAGGAACAAGAGCGTACCATATTTTTCAGCCTCTTATTCGAGGCTGATGGCGTTGGGGGAGGAGCCGCCACCTTCTTGTGCCATACCGGCAAGTTCCATCTTTCCGAAGCGGAAGGTGATGCCCAAGGTAATGAAGCGCGAATTGTACTTGCGGTTGGAGGTGGTAGCATAGAAGGGGTTGACGATGCTGGAGTTCCAAGTACCCCAGTTGAAGATGTCGCTGACATTCAGTTTTACGGTCATGCGGCGGTCGAAGAAATCGGCATTAGCACCCAAGTCAACACCTTTTTCGCTTTGATTGATCCTGAAGACGTTCTGTGTGCTGCTGCGGTAGTAGGCGTTGACAAAAAACTGGTAGTTTTTCCATAATTTTGCCCAGGCATTCAGACGAAGGCGGTAGCACCACATGCCGTTGCGATAGGCAGGCTGGTCAGGTCGGTAGGTGACATCGAGGGTGTCGTAGAAGAGGGAGGCATTGAAGCGTACATTGACAAAGGCACTGGGACGGTAGGTGACATGGGCATCGATGCCAGCATTATAGCTGCTGCCAATATTGATAGGCTTAGAGTAGGAAACCACGCGGTTGAAGAAGTCGCTATAGATAACATCAGTGAGGGCGCCCTTCGCGTTGATGTTTCCGGTGTAATAGGCCTGAAGGCCTACGCTACCGAACTTGTCGAAATACTTGTCCCACATGACCTCGATACGGTCCGAGTAACTGGCCTTGAGATAGGGGTTGCCGGTGGAATAGTCTTCGAGGTTGTAGGCCATGTAGGTGCTGAGGGACGAGGCGCTGGGATTGTTAGTTCGGTGGGTGTAGCTGAGGCTAAAATCGTGCATGTCCTTGGTGTGGTAGCTCAGATGGAGCGAAGGAGTGAGCGAGAGGAAGCCGGTGTCGATGTTGGAGGCCGGATCGTCGTAATAGTCAACGCGCTCGTAAGCGTATTTGGTGCGGAGGCCTAGTTTGATGCTGAAGTTGCCAAAGCGACGAAGATAGGTGAGGTAAGCACCCAGGTCACGTGTATGGGAGATATAGTAGGCACCAAGGTATTCGCAAAGAACCCAGGAAGTGCTGTCCTGATGTATGTTGAGGGTGTCGAAAATGTCGTGGGTGATCTCACGACCGAAGTCAAACTCCACGCCTGCCTGCAGCTCGTTGGCGTAGTTCTTAGTGTCCTTGTTGCGCTGGCCAAAGGGGAGTGTGTAGTTGACCTCGAAACCATTGTTATAATCGGAGCCGAGATCTTTAAACTCATAAACAATATCCTCAGCAGGCTGCCAACTGTAGCTGCGAAGGTAGAAATAGTGGCGGTTGCTGGCCCAGCTGTTGACATTGTATGAGAAAGAGATCTTGTGTCCGGTACTGTCATCGAACTTGTGGGTGTACCAGGCTCCACCATAGAAACCACCGCCAGGTCGGTCGGGGAAACCATCGGTCCAGGAGCTGTCGCGATAGTCGAAATTGCTGAAGGGCTGAGTGCCATCCAGCCGCTCGTAGCGGGAAGTGGTGTGGGTGTTGAACCACTTGTTCCAGTAGGGGTAGGTGCCAAAATAGGCAGAGATGTCATTGCACTTGTTGATGGTGTAATTGAAGTGACCACCGAGATAGGTGTTGATGGTACGGTCGTCGCTAATGGTGGAATAACTTTCCTTGCGCACAGTGTCGCCATGGGGGTCAAGCATGACGGTGGTGCCGTCGCCATGCATGTTCCTGCCGTCATAGCCGACGTTGGCATAGATGTTAAAGTTGATTTTCTCGTTGGAGAAGACGTAGGATACCCATGGGGTAATCTCAGGCCGGCTGGAGGCGTTAAGACCAAAGCTGACGAACTCGTTGCGCTTGACAGCATTGTTGGTGACGATGTTCACCACCGGGGTGCCGCCGCCATAGCGGGCGCTGGGGTTGGTGATAACCTCTATTTTCTCTATACTGTTGGCGGGGAGGGTACGGATATACTGCTTGAGGCTCTCACCACTCATGTGGCTGGGCTTGTCGTTAATCCAAACATCGACACTCTCGGTGCCGCGGAGGGTGATATTGCCGTCAGCATCCACCTCCACACCGGGGGCATTTTGTAATGCATCACTGGCGGTACCGGTTTGGATGCTGGGGTCGTCGGTAGTACTATAGATATGTTTCTCTCCATCCATGGTGTAGAGAGGTTTCTCTGCCACCACCTCAACCTCCTTGAGGGTGGTGCCGGGACGGAGGGCTATGGTCCCGAGGTCGAGGTTGCCAGTAACCTGCGTGACCTGAGTCCATCGTTCATAGCCCACCATGGTGACCATCATAAGATACTGTCCGGGTGCAACATCCTTTATCTCAAAACGGCCTTCGGGGCCAGTGGTGGCGCCACGCATAAAAAGGGTATCGCGCTGACGGTATAGGGCAGCATTGACATAAGGCATTTTCTCGCCCGACTTGCGGTCGGTTATGATGCCTTTGACGGTGTAGGTTTGAGCCATGGCAGAACTGCCAAGAAAGAAGATGGAAAGTAACAATAATAGCGTAAGTGATTGTTTCATTATTTCGTATTTTTAAAGTATAATAATAAACGAAAAAAAACTCATTTTAGTATAGACAACCTCCCAAAATTATCACGAAAGGGTACGAACCCATCTAGTGAAAAAACAAAGCACCTCGACAAGGCAGAAGAGACTGCTATGCCGAGGTGCTGCAACCAATATCTCAAGAATGTGCTATTGGATAATGAGCTTACGAACTGGGCCATTGGGGGTATCGGCCAGACGGACGAAGTAAACTCCCGATAACAAGTGGTTCACAGACAACGTTGTGGGCAGAGATGGCCCCACCGAACAGCGCAACACCTCGCGACCCTGGCTTGTCATGTTGCCAGCAAAGACCTGCATAAGGTGGGAGGGGGCGACATAGTCGGTGCTGGAGTTGAACTGCGTCTTGGAGGTATTGCCTAGGTACACCACTTCCGGGGTGGTGTCTATCTGGTAGGAGTCGGTCATCAGAAAGGTGATGCCCGTAAGTGTGTCGGCTGTGCCCAACTCGGAAGCAAGGTATATTTGTTGGGAGTAGCTGTTGTTGATGCTATAGCTCACGGGGAGGCTGGCATGGGTCGCAGCGGAGTCGGCCACCCACAAAGAGCAAGAGTGGGTATATGCCGAGCTCCCAACCATGCCGACACTGTCGAAGCAATGGGTCACCACACGATAGTCTTAGCGGGTATCGGGAGTTAGGTCGTAGAGGAAATAATGACGGTCATAAATGGTGTCGGTAAGCCACGTTGTGTCGGTGGAACGTCGGTAAGCCACACTATAGGCCGTCACGGGTTCGCCATCGGAAGGGGCATCCCAACTCAACGCCATGGAGCGGTAGCCGCTCACAGCCTGTAAGTTCCTAACTCCTCCGCAGTCGGGATTGGTCACAAACGAAATGGTCGCCTCCATACTGACATCACTCCCACAATCGGCTGTCACCCACGCATAATAGCGCGTGTTGCCTGCCAGAGAGCCGAAGGTGTGAGAGGCGTTGCCCACGGCCACGAAGCTACTATCGAAGGCATTGGCACGATTGTTGGTAGTTGCAATATAACAATGGTAACCCACGGCACTGCTCGGTTCGCTCCAGGTCAGCGTGGCCTCACTATTGGTGATTCCAGAAAGGCGCAGATTGGACACGGGGGTGCAAACCGAACGGCGGAAGATGGACAAGTCGTCCACCAATCCACTGCCCACGCTGGAGCCATTGGTGTAGGCAAACACCAAGTAACCGGTATCGGTAATGCTGAGGTGCGAGAAGTTCAAGTCCACGTAGGTGTAATCGTAGCAAGTGGGGATAGTGTCAATCCATTGCACTGTGCCAGAAAGGTTAGTTGTAAAACCCACGCGCATAAGTCCTGAGAGGGAGAGAGCCAGGTCGACATACCACATCGTCACCCTTACTTGATTCAGCGGCAATGGAATGCGCGGAGTGGCAATACGGGCCTCGCCAGAGGCTGAATTGAGGGCCAGCACCTGGTTGCCGCTGTGGGCATAGTAGACAATGTTGAAGGATAGGCCTCTCCCAGCAGGGTAGTCCAACAGGATGGGGCCTGATTAGACACATCGCTCTCAAAACCGGTTGAGTAGGGAAGCGACAAAGTGTAGGGTGGGTCGTTCAAAGGCTGACTGAACTGCTACAACAAATGGGCAGCATGCTGCTGCGACAGCACTCTTGTTGGTGTGCTGCCCGCCATAAGGGATGGTGGCAACAACAGCAACAACGTCACCAACATAATTCTTAGGGTAGTTTTCCTTTTCATATTGTAATATTGTTTAAGGATGTGCCACATGGCACTAATAATATAATATATTATGTACCACCACTAACACAAACTTGCACCATCACATAATAATATACGAAAAGCATCGGTACAACCATCCAAATCATCCCATCCTTCGGGGTTGCTTGTCCCCAAAGTCTCGACCCTGCTGCCTACTCCTTGGCAAATGCTTAGGCAGTTCTTGCCTGTTGAGAAACAAAATAGCGAGAAGTTAGCATGAAGATAACGAGAAAATAGCAAGAACGAGGAGCAACTACCAATAAACTGCCATTTTTTTGGTGTCAGGAACAGGAACGCCTTATTTGTTTCTTATTGAGTTTAACTATTTGATATTTTGGCCTTTACAGTTATTTGCAAATCCAAATTGATACAACAAAAACAGGTAAAACGTCAGAAAGGTGGCCAAAAGGTGGCCAAGGGATTGCCATCCTCATTTTGCATAATATCCACCGGTCTTATCAGAATCTCGATGTTCTATCAAACCCTCCTTCACAAGGATGGCTAAATGACGGTCAATTGTAGAAATGCTCTTGCCAGAAATGTCAGAAATACCCTTTCTCTGAATACCTGGATTAGAACGGACAATAGTAAGCGTGACCATCATACTAGAATTTATCCTATCATTTCGACTATCATTTATCCTATCATTTATCTTATCATTTACCCTATCATTACCCCCCTTCACAGGTATAGGAAGCACCAATTCAACCTCATCAATCTCAAATTTGTTTTTCAATTCAGGTTTTCCCCAGTGGGCCTCTTTCCAAGCTGATATGATGGTTGGAAAACCTGACCCAACGTTCTCTCCATAACCAATCATACGGAGCATATTCTGGATTCTTGGATTACGAGCCTTGGAGTTGCCGCCTTCATATATCATCTCAACAGGTAGTTTCAATAGTCCTGGGTTACGGAAACACAACTTGTCATCGTGCTTTTCAACCCGTAGCATTCCGGCATCCATCAACAAGTCGGAGTGTATGATGGCATTTGTGAAAGCCTCTCTGACGGCCTTGTGTTGTGGTGTGTCATCCACTCTCTGTATCCCTTCCATACGGAACGGTCTCGGAAGGTCTGCCGTGACTTTCGGTATCACCCTGCTGAAGAACTGATAGAGGTTGTTTTCCCAACGGCCGTCGTAAGTCAATCTGTCGCTGTAACGCTCATCACCAATCAGATTGCACATATTGATGTAATCCATTCTGAAATTGGCGAAACGTTCTCTAACGGCAAGTCCCGTGCCAAACATCATCAAGCTGGCGACGGTTAGCGTCTCTTTGCCAGATTCCCTGTCGATGGTACATCCGCCCAGGTTTACACCGATCTTATATTATCTTTTGGATAGCACCTCCCAGTACCCATCTTTTCTGCCACCAATGCGTTTCAACACACCTTGCTCTTGTAGTGATTTGAGATGCCTGGCGACCATTCTGCTTGAAATCCCAGCGCTTTCAGCCAACATATCTCTGGTTATTCTTGGATTCTCGCTTATCATTTGGAGAATTTTGTCGGAAGTCTTTTGTGAACCTTTTTGTGAACTCTTTTGTGAACTCTTTTGTGAACTATTCGGATTATTCCTTTGGAAGGTCACACGGACGCCACCTTCCACAGATTCCACTGTAGGCATAGGTAATCCAGCCCCTTCAAAACCGTCGCGGATTTTCTTATAGCCACGTCCCCCAACTTTCTATGAATCCCGCTTTGAAGAAAGCATAAGCAACATTCTTGTTACGTGGGTGTGATGAATGTTTACTCAAAAGGGTTTCTGGTGTAATTCCATCGGGCAGGACTCCTTCATTCCAGATCTCAATATGGTCATCCCACACTCGCATCTGTATTGGTGCGCCCATATAATCTTTGTGAGCTATTGCATTGTATAGAATCTCACGCAGAGCGTTTTCAGGCACTTCCAGCGTTTCGATACGCTGCAAGCCTTCATAATGGATTGGGGAGGTCAAATATTTAGTCTTCAAAATTTCAACCACTCGATCTGTCATTTGAATGATGCTGCCTTCAATAACGTCTTGAGTAATTAGGTCTGCTTCATCTGTTCCAAAACGACCTATTTTGAATTCCACACAAGTGAAGAAACGGCCTGGATTATTGGCAAATAGAAGCAACGCAGCGTTTTTCAGTTTACCTTCCGTATTTACCAAGTTCAAGTTTTCCAGCACGTTTTGTGTGGAGGATTCCATTTCATCCTCATTGATACGCCCTGCTTTTATTCCTTTACGGAGGAAATAGTCAATGGCATTTCTGTCAAGGTCATTTATTGTGGCCTGGTCGTTCACTATATCATCCCAGGAACGTCCCATTTTCTTTAAAATGAATTGCTGTAATGCTGCGCCATTGAGTTCCTGCATAGTACTGCCAGAACGATAATAATATTTGCCTCGATAACTGACAGGAACATTGTTCGGATCAATAGTAATTCTAATATAGTTGAGATCGTCTTTCTTAAGAAGGTCAACTTCGACCACGATGCCCATATAGTTTACAACCTTATTGGGTATGTCCTCCATTAATTTCTTGGCATCCATTAGGTCACAAACCTCACCACTATCGTCTATACCAATATAAATTGTACCACCTTGTGCGTTAGCGAAGCCGCATATCCATTTAAGATAGTCGTCTTTCCAGACTTGCTTATATTCTACGTTTTGAGATTCCATATCTTAATAACGCTGATACTGAAGAGTTATTGCATTATGGACGAAAGAAAATGGCTCAATCAGTCATATATGTAATCATTAGGCACCTCATGGTGGTTTACTTAATAGGAACAAGATAAAAAAGTAAAATAAGGCATCCTGTTTTGGCATTTTAGCAAAGGCCGGATACTTGTTTACACAAGAAAAATGGTCTCATATTACATGCTCTATACAGTATTATTTAACGCTCATACATTAATTAGATGCACCCCTTTTTTTATCATTGAAATATTGTAATTTTGCATTGAAAATCATCATGCTATGGATCATTGTTTACAATATCTTGAGAACACATCTTTTGGGTGCCAATTTCTGTGTGATTTAGAACGAAAAGCATCTAAATGGGCAATATGAATGGCTTTTTCACATGAAAAAAAAGATAAAAAATCAAAAACATGCCCACAGATTTAATCGGTTTATAATGAATATTTTGACAGGTCATACCAACTTTACAGGTCATTAAAAAAATATTTAACTACCTATATATTAAGCTGTTATGAAAAAATGCAGTATCTTTGCATCAGAATTGGAAGAGAAAAACCACAAATGCTAATTAGGGAAACCATCTTACAGTTAAAGAGAAAAACACATAGGATAAAATATGTATAACAATAAAATATCAACATTATGAAAAGAAATGTTCTTTTAACAACTGCCGTGTTTGTCATGGCATTTTTGCAAGGATGTGGCTCATTACCGGAAGAGCCCCTCAAAAAACCGGAAACCAGTCGCTACAATATCTGTTTGATTCTTGATGGTACAGACCGCTTGTGTGAGCAAGCTGGTGTTCCGATTGTCACTGTATCGGAAATGACTTCATTGGCAGATGTGCTATCAGAAGGGGTGGGAACCCTTTATGTGGGTTATGTTGATGATAACTGCGATAACAACAATGTTGTGTTGTTCGAATGGGATCAGGAAAAACCATCTGCTCCAAGTGAAAAAAAAGGATATGAAATGATGTCCAAATACGAAGAAAAGAAAACAGAATATTCTGATAATAAGAAAGCGTATGATGATAGACGGGAGGCTGCACTCAATATGTTTTCACAAGAATGTGCTACTCTGAGGGAAATGGCATATTCTGATTTTGTTGCAAAACAAAAAAAAGGTTCTGATGTCAACGGAGCCATCAATCAGGCGATACGCTTGCTTCAGGCAAGTCTACGTGGGGCAGAGCAGTCGTATATCATTCTTGTCTCGGATGGGTGCGACAATGTAGGGAAGAAGTTAAAGGAATTACCTCCAAATATGGAGCTTCTTATAGTGAACACAAACGTCTCTAGACACCAATACGATGGCATTGTGTCCAAAGAATTTGCGACACTTGGACAAGCGTCGAATTATATATTTGTCAATCAACAATAGTGTAAAACCATTAAATTACTAATAAGATGAAAACTACAGCAATCCCACAATCGCGCAGGAAAAGTATGTCATACTACCTGAACAGCGTAAAAAAACAGGAAGCCCAAGAAGCTCAGGCTTTGGCCAACGAAGAGGCGCACAGGCGCAATGCGCAAAAAGAAATGGAGGAAAACTCTCAAAAACATATCACCGACCTTTGCAAAGAGGTGCAGGATAGCTACACGGAGATGGTAAATGCCGGCAAGAATATGAGACAAATTCAGGACGAATTGAACGAGAAAGAAAAAGAAGAAGAACTTTTCCATAAAACAGCCGATGAAATATATATCCTTAAGGATGTAAATGAAGATGATATGCCCAAAATGAAACTTCGCAGAATCGCATACTATGGTCTCCCAATTCTAGATTGCATCTTTGCATGGTTCGCGTTGTCGCCGATAATAACGGCAAAGATAGGGTCAATGGGGACTTTTCCCACTTTTGTGGTGGAGGCTATCGGCGTGCTCTCTTCTCTTTTTGTTGGTTACGGATTAAGCATTTTGAGCCGAATCGCAGTAGCATCGCTGGATGATGACCGTTCCGCCATGCGTTGGGTAAAAAAAATGGCAATAGGTGTTAGTATGGTAATACTACCGTCTTTGTATATTGTATCAGAAGTCTGTTTCAATGGAGGAACCAGCTGGACTTATTCCGCATGTTTTGCAGCTGTGTCGTTTGTTATCCAATTGTTAATAGTCTCTGGATACAAGAGCCATATGGATGCAATTAATTATTTTCGAAACAAAAAACAGAACGATGAGACAAATGCATCAAGGGATGCTGATGAAAAAGCAATTCGAGAAGAAGTAAAGACTCTTCGGGGCAAAATACAAAATATTATGACTTCTTTTGATGCTGAGTATGCGAAATTCACAGATTCGTTTCGGGATTTGGCTTCTGCTCGCGATAAACACATCATAGAGTTTGGAAAAGATGCGAGATACTATCTCAATCAATTGGTTATCTATATTGGCGACCTGGTTTGTTTTCGCCGCGAGGTGATTCCTCTCTACTATGAGGCTAATGGTTCTGTTTCAACAATTCCATTTGTTAATTTTCACAATGTGTTTGGTGGGCGTGGTATATTTACGAACAGTGATTTTATATACCTTGATTACATGTTGCAGAGAGGACATACGGGTGTATCCCTCACGGAAACTATTCGTGCCCTTTCAAAGCAGCCTTATCCTGAATTAAATTCGTCTGGATCAGATGAGGACGAAAACTCCGACCCTTTTCAACAGGCAGAGGCGAATAATGTAAATACCACGGGATTGCATGAGGCACCATCGGACAACGATAGCCCAGGTTCAATTGAGGGTGATCCTGATAACGGAGGTATTTGGTAAGTTGAATGCTAATACACTATGATTATGTCACAAGAACTTACAGTTACAGAGGTTAGAACCGTCGAGGCACAGAATTTCCAAAGAGAATTTGCCCCTGTTCTTTCTCAAATATTGAGTGCTGCTCCCGTAGAAGTATCTGTCGGCGTTAAAAAATGCTGTGGGAAATGCCATGCAAAATCAAACAAACTGCTGGCTCCGTCAGAATTGAAGATAATTCAGACGGACTATGACCGCCACATCGCAGACGTGCAAAAACAGAACTACGAAAAAGAGGAGCAGGTGAAGATTGCTGCCATTGCCACACTTGTACAGTCCCAAGAGAACTTGCTTGTCTCCGAACCAAGTGTTGTCTCCGAACAAATACAACGTATTGTTGATGCAAAAACGATTTGGGAGATAAATCAGGAGGTGAGATCCACTTTCAAAGAGATAAAAGTGCAGCATACAAAGACGTTTGTCGCCAATCTGACCGATGCTGTTAGGGAGTCTGCTCTTTCGGTCGGCTTTGAACATATTACGGTTCAGGAACCGCGGGTTGGAATGACTCGTATTGTCGGAACTAACCAAATAGGGCAGAATATTATAGCTGAAATAGAGACAGACAAACAAGTGGATATTCATACGGAGTTGGTCGGTTACACTGACGGAAGTTGCGAGAAGATAATGAGAAAATTCGATGAGGAGTTGAGTGCAAGAGGAATCACCACGAAACACAAGGAGTTGAAACCGACATACGGTATTCCTCGAATGCAATATGCCCAGACATTGGCCAAACCAAAGCCAATGCGGCGTAGAATTTTTGAAGATGAAGCGACGATGGCCCAAGAGAAACCCATAGAAAGAATAACCTTAATAAACTAAAGCCATGACAGCAATAAAAGAAATATTTGCTCCCTATGAAATAGAAGGCCGTTCCTCAATGGTCTTGACAGGCAGGTCGATTTACGATTTTGAGTGCCGCGAGGACGCTTCTATCTCCACTTTGGTAAGAATGATGGCCGAATATGCAAAAACGTTGCATTTGGTGATGGTTCGTTATAGTCTGGCCGATGGAATTGTTGTGCCGTATGGGATGTATGAGAAAGAAGATGGGGAAAAAATCAAAAAAGCCCTCTCGGACAACGGAATATCCAACTGCTCATGTAAATCTGGAGAATGCAAGGCTTCTCAGGAATTGGTGGACATCTTACGTGGAATATCACGGATGGCCACAGCGTCAGCCTCCAACATTAAATGGCACGATGGACAGCAGATGAAATTCCTGTTTCTGTTTGAGTTCACGTCAGACATCATGCCCAATGCAAGTGACGTGAATCAAAAAATAGCCCGTGAACTGACATACCAGTTGGTGTACTCCCGTCCTTTCATGGACAACGGAAACTTTATTATTCTTTCTGATGTTGTGGAAGGGAAAATTGATAGCCAGGTACAAGGTTTGGTATACCAAAAGTTCCTGTCTTATCCCAATTACGAGGAGAAACTTGTTTTTGTAAAAGGGTTGCGTCAAAAATATCCGAATGCAAGATATGTTCAAGAACTGGATGACAAAATTATTGCCAATTTGTCCAGCAGCACCCCGAACAGAGGTCTGGACCTGGTGTTTCGAGCATCCCATAATTCAGGATTGCCAATAGAGGCAAAATCGTTGATGGAGCAGAAATCTAAAGATGTTCAAATGATTAGCGAAGAAACCATCACCATGCTCGACACTACACGGGTCAAGGATGTGGATTTGAAAGGAGAGAGTATTCGTGTCCCGACAGAGTTTCTTCGAGGACAAGCAGAAGGTCTGCGTACCAGAGATAAGTCAATCCACCCCAACATTCTCCTTTTGGGAAGTCCAGGTACCGGCAAGACAGACATGGCTCTTCTCGCTGCAAAATGGGCTGGCGTTCCCATTTATCAACTGAACTCTCCCAAGGCTGGTATAGTGGGCGAGACCGAACGTAGGGCGGCGCTACAAACCCGTATATTCTCAACCGCCACACCCAGTTTGGGTTTTATTGACGAACTTACAGAAGCCATGCCGATGGCACGAGCCAACAATCTGGACAGCGGAGCATCTGATGCAGTCATGCAGGCCTTACTCAATACCTTGTCTGACAATAGTCGAGCAGGAAAAAGTCTGCTTATCGCAACTACAAACTGTGGGTTCAAGATGGGGGCTGCAATGAGAGACCGTTTTGTAATTGTGCCAGTAATTATGCCTTCCGTGGAGGACTTCCCTGCCATTATCTGTAGCATCGCAAATCAAGTTTCGGGAAGTATCCTCGATGAGAATGATGACGAGATTAGGTCGGCGGCCAAGGTGTTTTATGATAAGCATATAATGCCAAGAAGGGTTAGGGCAGCGTTAAAACTAGTGTGCAAAAAAGATGGCTTGAGCCCTAAAGATGTTCTAGAAGCTGCAAAAGATGCAAATCCCCTTGATGAATCAAGTTGGATTTCTGCTATATATGCAGACTTGTGTGCCATCTCCCTCACGGTTTCTAAAAAGCTATTGCCTTGGTACGGACGTGAAGAAAGTTATCCGTTCCCCGACTACATCAAAGCCATACTTGATGAGAATCATCAGGTGGATCCAGTCAAATTGAACAATGAATTGAAACGATTACAGCCTTATGTCAATGTTTGAAAGAATTGAGGACTACCTCACGGAAGCGGCTTCTAATGACGACTATGCACGTGGTCATTGGGCTGGAAACGGCGCTGTCGCAGAATTGGAAAAGAAATTGTGCTCACACTACGGAGCTAAGTATGCCCTATGTGTTGATTCGGCAACCAACGGGTTGTTATATCTTTTGCTTGCCGCGGGATTGCAAGGCAGCGAACTTTTAACCACACCTTTGGGTTGGGGCGGCACCATAGCCGGAGCATTGATCTTGGGTTGCAAGTTCCACTTCTCCGACATTGACGCCACGCTCAATATTAATCCCGAAAATGTGCGTGAAATAATCAGTGATAATAGGAATATAAAGGCTGTCATCTCAGTGGATTTCGCCGGCAATCCACATGATATAAAAACGATGCATAAAATTTGCCATAAATATGAAATTTGGCATTTCGTAGATGCAGCACAATCGCTTGGAGCGGACTATGGGAATATGAATGTCGCGAATCAGGCAGATGCCATCGTTGTATCTTTCGGCAGTGGAAAAACCGTTTTTTCAGGAGGAGAAGGCGGGGCAATAGTAACAAATAACACCTCTTTGTACAACAGCTTAATATCCGTTTGTCAACATCCTCACCGACAATCGCGTGATTTGGGAATTTGTATGTCGCATGAGTTTGCATTAAATGGACGGATCTCTCCATTGGCCGCAATCGTTGCATGTGAGTCTTTTGAGTCGGGTTTGGCTGCAATTCGCCATAAAAGAGAATCCTTAAAGAATGCATTAGCCGTTCTATCCGCCTTTAAGTCAGTTACATCCATTTCCTGTCAGTGGAATAGTGCTTATTATCACTGTCCTTTTGTGATGTCGGATCAAGAAACATTTATCGAGGAGTTCAAAAGCTCAAACCTGTCATTGAAATACCACTATACCAAAGCGTCTTTTGTGCCCATCCCCTGCCAATTGAAGCTAAATGGGCTAAAGGATAGAATCATAACATCTCATTCTCCCAAATTAGAACAAATAATTGGTCACATGTATCTATTACACATAAACAAACAATAATATGACACGTTACGAAGAACTTAAATCCAAACAAAAGGCAGCAATTATTGTCGTATGCACATTGGGGTTGGCCGCAGTGCCAATTGCATTAAACTGGCGTAGCAACATTTTTGAAGGGACCTCATTTGACCAAGGACCAATGAGCTTTTTTTTCAAAGTGCTATCTTTTCTGTTGTTGACCGCCATTATTGCTATTCCTGCATTTATTATCTATTTGGTATCTCTTATTGTGACAACAATCCAACTCTCAAATTGCGAATAAGTATGCCCACATTTGTTGCCAATAGAATTTCGGCGAACCATAATCTTCTGTTTCCCGATAGAATTGATATCGATAATGAAAGGGTTGTTTATTACAAGGGGGCTATTATTGGCTATCAGACAACAGTCATTCCTAGGGAATGTATTTCCAGTGTCCGTCTCCTTTCAAACATTCTGTTCGCGGATATTATTATTGAAAGCAGCGGAGGAAGAAGATTGGAGATAAACGGTCTGTCAAAGTCTGAAGCAAGAGAAGTCTATAGGTTGCTGCAACAATAATTACATCAGAAAATATAGAAATGGAATATAACGTCTTAGAACTTGAAAAAAAATTGATCGAAGCCAGAAAAAGATATTGCGCTTCAGAGGGAACAGAATGGGTTGGATTGGTAATTATGCTCAAGGTCCTGTCGGAAACCTATGCTACCGAGAAGAAAATAGACAAGGCATCGAAATGTATTAGAGAGGCAACCGCTATCATTGAACAGAACCAAATCAATAGCGTAACGCCCTTATTGGAACCCGTCACTCATTGTGGACCTTTTTTTGATGAGATAAATTATTGGACTAGGCGATTGGGAAACAGCAATAAAACCATTAACAATAAGAAGGATTTGTTAGATTATGCCAAAACGGTTAATACATTATGCACATTCCTCCGTCCGGCGGGTATGTCCGATGTTGCATTAATAAAGTGCGAAGAAGTCTTGCGGGTACTCCTCTCTCAAAACCATGCATACGAAGATGATGCAGAGATGATGTATATAACCATAGTCATACTCATCAAGACCACACTATGCGCTTTAGAAACAAGAAAAGAATCGCTGGCCTCCAAATATAGCATCTTACCACTCCTATATCTGGCAGAGTTTTTGGAAAAAAGAAAGGTAGAAACATCCTTTAATTGGCCATATATTATTGAATTATGTAAAGAATTGATTAGCAAAGTATAATATTTTATTTAGGAAAGCGTTATCTAAATAATTAATTGCCATTTTAACATCATTTCAATATGAGCACAAGCATTACCCATACCAACGAAAAAAGGAACGACAACCTTACTCTTATTATTGACAAATTGTTATCAAAGGGTTGGACTTCTCAAGTTGACATGGCAATTGCCATTAATAATTACTGGGAGAAGGTAGAAGATAAGTATCTTTACAAGAAAAACCATATTACAAGAGAAAAAGCCATAGTGGAGTATGACAAAAAGCATGAAATGAATACTGATGCTGGTGTTAAAAAGAATGATAAGAAATCAGATGGGAAATATTACTATGAAATAAGAAACAAGCATCGTTCCAGTGTGTCGTATATTCTTGGTCAACTATCAGATATATGGGCTCTTACCCATGAAGGAGTGAATATCACGGAAATCCTTGACAGCAAGGGAAAGAAAGACCCAAAAGAGCAAGATCATCTTAGAGAGAAATATCAAAAAATCTTTCTTGAGATAGATGAAATAAGCCCTTCCGACAGGAAAGAGATTGATAACCATTCTCTTAGTAAAGCAACCAGAACGTATCTTGAGATAGTAAAAGGTGCTGCTCGAAAAGGAATCAAGGTATATCGGTACAAGGAAGACGGATATTCCATAAAAGATGATCTGAAGCGCTATAGAAAAGGGAAGAAGATTCCCGTAGTAAAAACCGATGTTCCAATAGAAACCTTGGGGTTTATTCCGGATGATGATGTATATGCACGAAAAATCAAATATATTAATCTAAAACTGCTCCAGGAAGAATTGGTCAGAAGTACAGAAAGTGCGGTTAAAAGAAGATTGAATGAAATTGAGGAGCTTAAATCGAGTAAACCAAACGGATGGATGGATGAAACCTCAAACAAATATCTTAATGCCATCTATGATGCAGAAGGAATACTCAAAATATTTGAATTAGGGAAAATCCGGCAACTATATGGATTTCATTTGATGGATAGGCGAGATTATCCACAAGCCGAGTCCACGTTAAAAGAAAGCCTGGAAGTATTTAGCAAATCTCAGACATTGGACAAAAAAGAGAGAAGAGAATATGCTCTAATATTACGTGAATTAGCCGATTTTCATGAAATTAACGGAGAGTATTTAATCGCGGAAGAAGAATTAACCAAAACTCTTAATATCTACAAGGATTTATCAAAATCTGATAATTCATATCTATTGTTGGTGGCATACACATTGAATCACTTGGCAAATCTACATATAAGCATAAAAAAACTTGGCAAAGATGTTGAAGAAGAAATACTTGAAGCTTTACAAATAACAGAACAACTTGATCCCGAAACACAATTTCTTCCTAATACCATATTTCTCACGTCTCTTGCTGTCTATGATAATGCTATTGGCAAAAGGGAAGAAAGCATAGAACTATTTGAATTGGTTATGGAGAATTGGAAGGTTATTCGTCGTTTTTTTATTCAAGAAAAAGGTGATTTCAAAGAGATAGCACCACATTATTGTCAACTTTTATCATATTTTTCAAGGGCTCTTGCTGATAATGGTGATTTAAAAAAAGCAGAAGAGATGCTTCAAGAAAGACTGGAACTGCTATGGCAATTGGAAGAGGAAAGCCCTGGAGTATACAAAAATGCAATTTCAACGACATATGTTGATCTCGGTCAGTTATTACTATCTTTTGGCGACATGGTTGGCTCCGAAAAAAACCTAATAGCAGGAGAAAAAATATTGAGGGAGTTAGCATTCATTAATCCATGCGCATACAATGAGGAATTAGCCATTATCTTGGACACTCAAGTTCAATTACTTATTTCTGCAGAAAAATACCAAGCCGCTGTCGAAAAGGGGAAAGAAGCATTATCATTACTGGAAGAATATGATTGCGAGGGAGAAGACAAGTTAGCTTACGAAATAGGTATGTTTACCTACAATATTGGTGACGCCTATTGGTTGATGGGGGATAAGGAGAATGCAATCTCTTATATGGAAAAAGCCGAGTCGGCATTCCGTCAACTATTTGACAGAGACACAGCAGCTAAAATGTGTGAAATTGATTATGTGTATACTTTATTGGCGCTATGTGAGCTATACAATTCTATCAAGGAGAAAAAAAATGAAGTGGATGGTAAATATAGAGAATGCCTTGATGTGGCACTTTGGTTTACATCGCGTTTCCCCCAAACGAGTCTAGAAATACCTATAATGGTGTATAACCGATATGGTTTATATCTGGCTCAAAAGGGAAAGTATGATAAAGCAAAACAAATGTTGAAAAAAGCGCTTAGGATCGGGGAACAGGCAAGTCTCCATCCGACCAAGGAAGTGCAGGAAAGCATCGCTTTGTCAAGAGAAATTCTACAAACCATTGAAGAAAAAGAGTCCCTACAATCGTCAAAAAACAAAAGAAGAACAAAATAAAAAGATGAATATCTCGTTATCAGTTTAATAAGTAAAAAAAATGAAGGAGTTTCTAATTTTAGGAAATAGTAGGGAGTTGAAGCACATCGACTCGTCGGATATTTGGTACATATCCGCTGATGGCAACTACTCCAACATTTTCCTGACAAATGGCAAAAAAATCCAGGTGACGATGCAGCTTGGAGATGTGAAGAGAACAATAGACAAGTATCTCCCACACTATCATAATGATTTTCATCGTATCGGTCAAAGTTTGATAATAAACAAGATTTATTTGTTCAGTATCAACTTGACAAAACAACAGGTGGTACTCTCCGACAGACGTGCAGAGGGATATGTCGTGGGGTATTCCGCAGGATATGCGGCGGGATACTCTTCAGGACATTCTGATTATCGCTCAGGCAAGCCCTCATACATAAATTTGGACATATCTTCCGAGGGAATGGTTTTAACCGCCTCAAAAGATTCTCTCAAAGGACTTAAAGAAGAAATTGAAAAAAAGACAAAATGAACGAAAATAAAGAAAAATTTGATAAAGAGGAAACAGGATTTGTTATCCTAGGCGGAGACTCCGATTACAAGAAACATTTACCGTGGTGGATTTGGGCTTCCATAGCAGCCGTTGTATTCATTGCCATTATTTTCGTTGTTGTTAAGACAAGTGTCAATCACGGAATATCAGAAGCAGCCGCCGGAATGTATCCTTCGGAAGAGTCAGCACCTACCAATGTCTGGTATAACAATATGGATGCATCCCTTCCTTCATATATTGATGTGTCCGAAACTGCCATTGACAGCGTTGAATTGAAGATTCTGATCCCGTATAATGCAATCCCAGAACTACATTTAGGACGAATTGACACATCCGATACCGAAATACTCTTTGCAGCCTTTGCAGCCGACATTCGCCGTGACAACGGAAAGATTGTCGGCGCTTTCGTTCATGAGGGAGAACCACGCTCATGGGGACTCTCTAAACGAGGGTATTGTGCCATTTTTGACGACGAAATCACTTTAGGGGTGGCTGATAATTCGCCGCTGTTTGAACAAGCCACGGAACAGGGCGGTTCGTTTTTTCGCCAATACCCGTCGGTGGATAACGGCAAGGTGGTGTCAAACAACCCAGAGAACCTCTCGTTCCGCCGAGCGCTTTGTGCTTTTGATGGCAAAGTATGCATTATTGTCAGTACCAACCGTGTTCTTATGAATGACTTCAGTGCCGCCCTTGTCAAACTAGGTGTCAGAAATGCCATTTTCCTTGTGGGAAGCACCGAAGACGGATGGTATCGTACCGAGGATGGAAGTATATCTCGTTTGGGTAAAAAATACGCCAAAAACAACCCGAATATCAACTATTTGGTGTTTCGCACGCAATAATCTCCCTTCTGAAAACAGGGCTAAATCCCCTATTATATACATTAACTGTCGGGTCTCATACAATACTGGTATGAACCCGACTTTTCTTTTGCTTTAATTACATATCTTTGCATTGAAATTTAAAAATTTAATGCAATGGAACAGCAAGCAAAAAAACAAAAAAAGAGCAATGGTCTCACCAAACAAATCCTTCGTCTGTCTGCAAAATGTAAGACAATTATCGTACTACTCATTCTAATCGGCACTTTTGCCGTTGGGTATTATTCTGTAACTCTTATCGGGGATGCCTATGACAAAATCACATCGGAGAAGTACTACGTATCCGAAGAGATGGGGAATGGGTACGAAGTCCACACTTATTTCGATGGTCCTGACTGTATCGCCAAAAATGGGAAACGCCGAACCATAATAAAGGATATTGAATGGGTGAATGGTAATGTATCCGATAGTTTATGGGTAGTGTCCAAGGATGACCGACGTGCATATTTCAACACCAATACAGGTCAACTACTCTCTCCGTTTATCTACCGAAAAGCATGGTGCTATTCCGAGGGGGTGGCGGCAGTATTGGACGAAGATTATCGGTTGAAGTTTATTGACCCTCAAGGTAATCTCGTTTTCAAAAATACTTTCAGTTATAATCAACAGAGAGATTTCTATTACCAGTTTCATAACCGGATCTGTCCAATGCTTGATAGTGTGGGTAAAGTCGGCTTGATTGATATGTCTGGAAAATGGGTCGTTGAACCGAGTTACGATAGTGCCGCCTTTGTAAGTGGCTCGGGGTGTGGTTATTGGTCGCTAATGCGTAATGACTCTTTGTCGGTCATTGATTCCATTGGGCGAATCCTTATCGGTATGACACCAGGACAACAATTGAAACTCATTGATGATGGGAGTTTGGAAGTATGGCAGCGGCTTTATCCTGGCAAACTATATGACAAGTCTGGACGACTATTGTCAAATCAGACCTATTGGAGTATCGAAAAAATTACATACTACGAAGATGGGAATGAAATCTCCACAGACGTGTTGGCATACCATACTGGATACGACCAATGTGGACTGATGTCCATAAGTGGTGAAATATTAACAGCTGCACAGTATGATGAAATAGAAGCCATTGACAAAAAACTCTTCCGTGCGCAAAAAACCATAGATGTTATTGTTGATGATGAAGGTTATTCTCGCTATGATGATGAGAATTCAACAATATACGTTCTTCTAAATGACAAAGGAGAACTTGTCGAGGGACAATCAGTCCCCCATAATAAAATAGTACAGAAATAATATACTCCAGAATATGAGTACTTTAAAAACGATAGGTCATTAAGTATACTATTAACTACCTGTATATTAGCGATATATGAATTAATGATTGTATCTTTGCAAAAAAGAAACAACAACAAGATTATTTACAAAAACCATATACCACAAGACACATCAAATACTTTCTAGTATTCACATCATGAATTGGAAAAGGCGAAAAAGGACAAGCCCTTATCTATGTGTATATCGTCCATTAATGTCCTGGGAAATAATACAAATAAAAACCGATGAGCCGATGGGATATAACTGGCAAAAATAATTATGGCAAAATGTAAATGGTGCAACAAAGAGGTTCCGGATTCTGTCTATATTGCGAATGGTGGATACTGTTGTCCCTCGTGTGCAGCCGCTGGCAGACAAAGGGAAAGAACCCGTTAGTTATGATTGCAAATATCAACAATTATTTAAACCCCCCAGCCCGATGGGAGATAATCGGCATGAGTATTATGAGTACATACAAAACTATCTATCAGTGCGCAAAATGTGGAGCGCAGGTCCCAACTGTTCAACCTAAAGCTGGTTTTTGGAGAGGCTATGGTACAGCCCAATTGCAGGATGGCCCCTGCCCGGCCGGAGGCAGTCACGACTGGCATGAACTCACGAAAGGTCAGTGGCTTCCAGACGATGACGATTAAGTTGTGACTAACGGACGGGGGTATCAGGACAGATACCCCCGTTTAAAGCAAACTATTTTTTTTGTGAGTGCCATTATATATTTTTTTATAGATTCAAATAAAATTGTATTTTTGCAAATTACAGTATTATTAAAACCTCACAAAATCACAATAAAAGATGACATGAACCAAGCATTAGAAACACTTATTTATCAATAATATGTCATTATGGAGAACTCAAAAAATTACGAACTATTTGTGTTTGACGAGCTGGACAGACTACAATGTCCAAGCATGATAAAAATAATAGGAGTCGGCAAGTTCGGCAGTGATGTTGTGGAAAGTATTAATCGAGCCGAACTCCACGATATTGATTTCATCACCATTAACCAAGGCCAGAAAGAATTATCGAATGACTCTTCTCCGCTGCAGAATGGAGTAAGAGACATAGAAAGATTTCATATTGACAGTGATAGTCCTACACTTGAACGACAAATATATGATATTTTGGGTAAAAATATCACTTTGGTATTCATTGTGTCTAATTTGGAAGAAGGATATTCTTCCATTATATCTGCTATATGTCATCATGTCCATGTAATAGAGAGTATCGATGGCAATCAAGTTGCATTCGCACTTATGGAAAAAATAGGTGGTGATAATGGAATGAATACAAATGGGCAGGAGGTTGTTGATGCGATAGCGAGTGAGGCAACTAAGGTTATGTTTTTTGACAGCGCCAATGGCATCTTGACCGTCGATGAGGTGAGTCATAGTATCATTGATGTGATTAAGACAGTCTGCAAGACATTCATAGACTATGAGTATTGTTGTGTTGATTATAATGATGTCGCCACTGTTCTTCAATCCGGCACCAAGGCAATATATATTACTGCGGAAGGCAAAAACGGTAATAGAGGAGAGAAGGCAGTTAAGGAATTGAAACAGAATATCGAATCCCAAGGGTATAAAATGGAGGATGTGAAAAATATGCTGTTACTTATGTCTTTCTCTCGACTTCACTTACCTACTGTTGAAGAATGTTCGATAATAACAGATTCTCTTAATGATTCCATTGGGAAATATGCAACTGTGCTTTGGAATGCGTCAAATGACGTTTCCGAAGACAGTGATTCGATAGTATTAAAATCGATAGTCCTAGTATAATAAATACGAATCTATGTCTGATTCTGTACATAGAGAAAAGAAACTTGCCTATCTTTTGAGGCATGATATCAACTATGCTTTTGAAGAACACGGTTGGAGGGAAGTGGATGATCTTGTAAAGAATCACGGATTTTCGCAAGTGGAACTGGCGCGTATTGTCGAGAAAAGTACAAAACAACGGTTTGAATTCTCGGAGGACGGGCAGTATATACGAGCACGACAAGGGCATAGCATAAATGTCGATGTAGAGTTGATGGAAGAGATTCCTCCTGAATATCTGTATCACGGTACATCGGCCACACTAGTACCAAAAATAATAGAAGAAGGCCTTTGTCGAATGAGCCGACAATATGTTCATTTATCTGCCGATGAGACAACCGCATTCCATGTTGGTGCCAGAAGGAGATGTCCGGTGGCGATACTAAAGGTCTCTGCATGTAGAATGAGAGAAGATGGTTTTCTGTTTTGGATTTCCCGAAACAATGTATGGCTGACAAAAGCCGTTCCTCCTCGATACATATCCATCCTTTCCACTTTTGATATTAACGAACAAAACTTCCTTCTATGAAAAATGAGTGATATAGGTCATAATATCATAGGAGATATTCACGGACGTGACTGTTGGAAACGGTTTGTGGATGATAATCTTATCAATGTGTTCATTGGCGACTTTCTCGACCCATATACATACAGTATATCGTTTGATGACTGCAAGCATAATTTTTTGGAGATAATTGATTACAAGAAACAACATCCAGATAAAACGATACTATTGTGGGGAAATCACGAACTGCACTATCTGCTTCAGAGGGAGCTCGATGAGAGATACAGCCGGTTCGATTATAAGAACTGTGATGAGATTGAGAGAATACTTGAGGATAACAGTTGCTATTTTTCTGGTGTTGCATACAGTATCGGGGATGAGTACCTTGTAACCCACGCGGGGGTGAGCCGCTACTGGTATATGCGATGGTTTGGAGCTTATAACGGAGAGAGACTTGACACCGTAGCGGAGGAGATAAACAACTTATGGAATCTTAATCGACGGGCTTTTTCCGTACAATGGAACGGAACATTTCCATATGACCAAGACAGCGTAACACAGTCTCCGCTATGGGTTCGTTCATGGGCGCTTGAAAAATGCAACTTGTTTGAAACTACATCGTATCGTCAGGTTTTCGGTCATACACAGTGTAGCAGAATCAGAGAACACAATGGTTTAATATGTATCGACTGCTTGGGGAATGTGGCACGTTGTGAGAATACAACTCCGATGACGCTGAAAATACAGACTATACTATGATAGCTATTGACTATTTTTATAGAAAAAGATAATCATGCCTACTTTTGATGATATTCAAGTGCCAGATGGCAACAATTATTCAAAAAACACACCTCTTGCTGATAATGTGAAAGAAATTGAAGGAAATGGAGGTGTGGCCACCAACCGGAATGGACATAATGCGCATAATCCACCAAGCATTGTAAAGGTTATAGGGGTGGGTGGCTGCGGCTGCAACGTTGTGGAATACATCTGCAAGATTGGTATTCCGTGCAACAAAGTTGACTTTGCTATTATTGACCATGATCCTGATTTCTTGAATAATAAAACATCAGTTGAAGCAAGGTTTGTTGTCGAGAAGGACGACATACACCTTGAAGAGGTGCTGAAAAACATTATTGGCAAACATTGTAGAATGATTGTCATTGTGGCTGGCGTTGGGGGGGGCTACAGTGCACCTGTTGTCGCCTCGCTTTGCCGATTGTTTCAGCCGGATCCGGATAATCCCGATACAGAGAACAATGTCTCGTTGGTATTATCTGTTCTTCCTTTTGGTTTAGAGTATTACAGGGAACAGAAAACTTCTGACGATGCCGCGTTGATTTCCAAGTATGCAACCCAAGTAATCACCATTGATAATGAAAAGATAAAGGCAGATAACTTTGATTCGGTACAATACGTATTTGAGGAGGTTGACAAGAGGTTATTTGATATGGTGGAAACCATATGTCAGATTACTGTAAATTGCAATGTTCATTTTGATTATAGCGATATTGCCAAGACCCTAAAGTCAGGTGGAAATGCTGTATTCGCCACAGGGTTTAGCAATGGCAGTGGACGAGCAAAATGTGCCGCTGAAGACCTTGTTTATAAGATTGAGCAGACAGGATGCCAGATGAATGTGGTAAAAGGATGCTTGCTTTACATACGTCATTCTACCTCTTCGCCATTAACAGATGAAGAAATTGATGTCATCACTCAAAAACTCTTTCCTGATGCTGATGATGTATCGGATGTCTTATGGAGTTCCGCCGAAGATATTCATCTTGTCAATAATGAACTCTTTATTTCTGCAATCGTTATCTATAACCAGTTTGCGGTATTTGGTAAGATAAAATCATTCAAAGATTTTTTTGTCTTCGTAGAACCCAAAGAAAATAATCCATTGGAAGATGCATTGCATTCATATTTGCAAACGCTTAAAACGGAGAATGAACTCAAAGAATTTGATGAACAAATAGAGAAACGCAATAAAGAGAAGGCTGCTTCTCGGGCTGTTGCAAAGATTGTTGGAGTTGGCCGTTGTGGATGCAACATCGTTAATGGTTTAAGCCTGCCCAACACAGATTTAGTCATAATCGATAATGACCGACATTCATTGAAAGAAAAGAAAGTGTCGGACAAATACTATATTGAGAAGGGGGATCCCTTCATCGGTGATAAGATTGGGGAAATACTAAAAGGATTCAGTGGTATACTTTTTGTGGTGGCGGGCATGGGTGGAGAATATAGCGCACCGATTGTTGCAGAACTGTGTCGACAATTTCAGTTGAGAGAGGAAATCGGTTTCTGTAGTATCTCAATTGCAATTTCAGTAATGCCTTTCGACTTTGAGAAAAGGGGAGAGAAAGCAGCCGCAGATATCGCGATGATTGAGAAAGAGGCCACAAAGGTAATAACGGTTGATAATGAACCCAGATACAAGCATATTCCAGATTGGCCGGTGTTGCTAACCATGAATCATATCGGCCAATATATTTCTGACTTAATCTATTCCATGTGTAGTATTGTTACGAAATACGATTATAACCCAGTGAATTATATCGACTTTGCCACTGCCCTTAAGTCGGGCGGCAAGGCTGTGGTCGCCACTGGGCGTGGAAAGGGAGTCGATAGAGCCACAGATGCCACCAGAGACCTGCTTTTGAATTTCGCATCTATGGGATACCATGAATTTGGAGATATGAAAAATCTCCTGCTGTACATTAGTGTTTCCAAAGAACATCATCTTACATTCGAGGAGTTTGATGACATAACACAAATGATGTGTCGGCTTTTTAGTCAAGATGCAAATATATTATGGAATGCTTCTGAAGATAGGGGCTTCGGAGATGAAATTGTATATACTGCAATAGCAATCTTTTAACATAAACCAGTTAACAATGGAAACAACAAATGGTTTTAGTGAAGAAATCGATGCTCGCATCATACTCATTAATGAACTTTGGGTGAAAAGAGAATATGACAGAGCCATCTCTGAATGCAACATCGTCATTGAACAGACGCACAATAATGAATTGTATAGAAAGGAGATGAAAGCATACAATTTGCTAGGTATGCTCTATAGGGGTAAGAGGGAGTACCAAGAAGCGCTTAATCAATTCTCCGAGGCAATGAGTATCGCCAAGGAACATGACCTGGAGATGAGTGAGGAGAATGCTGCAGCATATTATTATGCTGGCATGCTTTTGTACAACGCATACCCACCCATCCCACAGGTCGTCACATTGTTGGAGAAGGCAATTAGCATACGCAGCAGCATTATTAATGATGAGAATGATGCTACCTTGGCTGACTATAAATCATTGTTGGAGACTTTCAGACGCGTTTATAATCTGTAAAGATCGTATTACTGCCTAAATCCAATCTGATTTGTGAACAAACTGTGTTTTGCAGCAGGCTCCATGTAACGCCTGCACTCTTCGTAGGAGCGCAACTCTTTGGGGGATACAGAAGGTCCACCATCACGAATAACCTGCTCGATAAGAGTTTGTGTGATTAATGCATCTTCAACAAAAGCCCGGCAGGCAACTTCATCACATATTTGGCGAATGTCAGATGATATGTAGCCAGAGGAGGTTAATTGGGCAAGTTGCTGATAGTCGACGTGTTCATCAATCGGTCTATCATAAAGGTATTTGTGGAATATCTCTTTTCGGGTTTGCTCATCTGGAAGAGGCACAAAGATTTTTTTATCAAACCGCCCGCTACGGAGTATTGCAGAATCCATCATCTGTGGGCGGTTCGTTGTCCCTATGACAAAAATGCCTCGTTCTGCACATGTGTTAAGTTCGCTTAAGAATGCATTGGTATCTTCAGCGACCTTTGCATTGTCGGGGTTGTTCCTGTTAGGAACCATAGTCTCTATTTCGTCGAATATTAGAATGATTGGTGCAACTATTGATGCTTGTGTGAATAATTGGCGAACTATGCGCTGTGTTCCGTGAACAAGCGTCGAAGCAATATCCTGGGCGTTTATAACCGCATAGTTTATCCGACATTCAGCGGCAAATTTCTTCGCCACAGCAGTTTTCCCACACCCTGGAGGGCCATATAAAAGAAGCCCATTGGGAATGGTTAATTTGTATTTCTTGGCTTTTTCCGGATTTTTAAGAATGGCAAGGACTCCATTACGTAAATACCGCTTCAACTCTTGGAGCCCAACGAGGTCATCAAGGCTTCCTTCCTCTTCCTTATGTACATCCAGTGTGATATCGGGGTTATTCTGGGCAAGTAGCTTCTCCAACTCAGAGTGGGAGAGTTCAAAAGCAGGCGAGGACGTTGATTCCTCGTTGACCAGTTCGGCTGGGTCTAGATGATCGCACAGTTCGCTAAATTCATCTGCCGTATCACCGATTGCCTGATAGCGGTCATTCTTTTTGAGTGCTAACCCTTTCGAAAAAAAAGGTCTGAAAGAAGTGGGAATATTGGAAAGGTCTAGAGATCTTTCCTTTCGGCATTTTTTTATATATTTTAAACCCTCTTTAGTGGTCAGGAACTCTTCCGGGATATTGCCAATATAAGGCAATTCGCCCGTGAGCAGTTTATATGTAATTGAGAATAGAGTAAATGAAGTACAGGCAGCAGTCCAGGGCTTCCCTTGTAAATACTCAGGGGCATAGTATGCATAGGCGTTATATGGGCCTTCGGCAGGATTAATCTCGGCTCTCACATCACCGCAGAACCAATCATCACTCAAACTAATTCTTTCAGGACATAGCCCCTCTAGATAGTCGTTTTCAGCTTCGTCTTCCTTCAGACAATGTGTTGCTATTTCTCCAAAAAACACCAGACCAAAGTTTCTTGGCAAGCTGGAATCATTCATATACTCACTTAAGCATATCATAATAGTGTCCTCCTATATTAAATTTCAATGCAAAAATATACATTAAATGCAATATATAAGTCGGGTTATTCCTGTATTGTATGAGCCCTGACAGATAATGTATATGATAGGGACTTTGGCCCTACTTTCAGAAGGCTTACTTGGCAGCACAACACCAAAAAGTTGATATTCTGGGTTGTTTTTTTGATATTTTGACTGCTAAAACGGCAAGAGAATAACATAACAAAATACAGGATAGCTCCTCCGTAAGTATACAAAACAGGATGGTTACGGATAAACTATACGCGATAATGACTCCGTAAGTATAAAAAAAATATAGTTACGGAGGAAGAATGGCATATATTTTCAAAATAATTTGTATCTTTGCAGCGTAAAACAATAATGACAATATGGCAGCAAACAGCATTATAGGCCGTGAGTATGAGCAACATATCATCAACGGTTATCTTGAGAGCGGCAAAGCAGAACTGATAGCGGTATATGGCCGTAGGCGTGTTGGAAAGACTTTTCTGGTGAAAAGCATTTTTGACAACCAGTTCGATTTCTCGTTTACCGGGTTGTATGATGTAACTCGTGCCGTACAGCTGTCCCAGTTCCAGAAGTATCTCGAACGCTATTCAGCCCAAAAGCTGAAACGCTGCAAGGATTGGTTCGAGGCGTTTGATGCCCTAAAGACCTATCTGGACACCCTCCAGAAGGAACGGATAGTGGTGTTTTTGGACGAGATTCCTTGGATGGACACCCCCAAAAGTAACTTTCTCGCGGCTTTCGGGCAGTTCTGGAACGACTGGGCTTCGCTGAAGAGCAACCTAAAACTGTTTGTATGCGGTTCCGCCACCACCTGGATGCTCTCCAAGTTTATTGGCAACAAAGGAGGCATCTATGGCCGTGTATGCCGTCCGATATGGCTTGCACCGTTCACTTTGGGCGAAACAGAAATGTTCCTGCGGAATGTAAAAGGAATCGAGATGAGCCGTCATCAGCTGGTGAAGACCTATATGGTTTTCGGTGGGATACCTTACTATCTTGACATGCTGGTTCGTGACACCCCGCTTGATGTCTGTATCGATGACCTCTTCTTCCGTCAGGGGGCGCCGCTACGGGGTGAATTCGACTTCCTGTTCAGGTCTCTCTTCAATGAATCGAAAATGTATAGGAACGCAGTGAAACTGTTGGCAACAAAACTGAAGGGATTGACCCGACAAGAGCTGATGGAAGGGCTGAAGTTGAACGAAGGGGGAGCGCTGACAGAGGTGCTTGATAACCTCATCAAATGTGATTTCATTCGCAAATACACCGCTCTTGGGAAAACCGAGCGTGATGCATTGTATCAGCTGACAGACCTGTTCTCACTATTCCATATCAAGTATGTTGAGGACCACAATGGGCAGGATGAACACCTCTGGAGCAAACTGGCGGGCAAAGGGCTAACGGATTCGTGGAGCGGATATGCCTTTGAGCAAGTCTGCCTCCATCATATTCCACAAATCAAGAAGAAACTCGGCATCAGTGGGGTCATCTGCAATGTACATTCCTGGTCGTGTCGGCCGTTCATTGACGAAAACGGCACTACCTGGAAAGGAACTCAAATAGACCTGCTCATCGACCGTGCCGATGAGGTCATCAATCTCTGCGAGATCAAATATTGTGCCGACAAATATATAATTACGGCAGACTATGAGGAAAGGCTGCGAAACCGTCAGTCGCTACTTCGCAAAGTCACCAAGACCAACAAGGCATTGTATCATACATTCATCACCACCTACGGAGTTGCACGCAATCTACATAGCAGCATCGTGCAGTCGGAGGTGACGATGGATGATTTGTTTGATAGCACTACAAAATTTTTTTCTCCGATTGTCTTATAAAGTATATGCCAAATTATTACAAAAAATGTGTATTTTTGCACTCAAAATAGAATAAGTAAAATATTGTGGCACAAGAGTTAGTGTCAGGTAATTTCGAGTTCGGCATTCGTCGCAACTATTGGGTAAGAGACAAGGAAGGGGCTTCCTCGGAAGTCGACTTGGTATACCAATTTGGAAACAAGGTGATTCCTGTCGAAGTAGAGAGCGGCACCAATTCAAAACTGCAATCATACACCAATTCATCGACCGTACCCCACATGACATTGCCGTGCGAGTCTGGACAGGACGATATTCTGTTGACAATGTGAAAACCCTGGCAGGAAAGCCCTTCCGTCTCGTCGATCTGCCATTCTACTATGTAGGCCAACTGGACAGGGTTCTGTCAAGAATAATGTGATTGTATTTCTATAACAACATAGCGGAATTGTACAGTCGGAGGTGACGATGGATGATCTATTTGTATGACTTGTCACGAATGGTCGTTTATTTCATCGTCATTGAGGTCGGTGACAGACACTTGCCCCCATATCCTCTGGATTTAATTACAACATCTGATTTTGTTTTCTCCTACAAATTTTCGCTGTTCATTCTATTCAAACTTTGAGTTTCAATTATTATTCGTGACTTTTCTTCGCTATTTTTATCATGAAATACACCAACATGACCACAATAAGCAGCAATAGAGAAAAATTGACGATGACAAAAACAAACAACTTTGATAGAATAGAAAGGATTATATTCAATAAACTTCCCATGTTGGTTATTATAGAAAGTATTATTGATACCAACATCAACAAACCAGAAAATGAGAGAAGTGTTATTTGTACCCCTGTTAGTTCAGGACCACCATCTATAATACAAGCAATAAAGAAAAGTATAGCAGATGCAGTAACAAGAAACTTGTCAAATGGAATTGCCCATACAACCAAAATTCCCCTATTTGACATTAAGTTGGCAATGATAGATACTATCAACAGAATGACAAGAATTACAATCCATACGGGATTCATACCTATAGAAGGAAGACCCCTCTGTGGCGAGGATGGGACCTTAAATGATGGGGCAGATTTTACATTTCTCCCATTTCCCCCATCATCTTCCGAGCTACTTGTTTTCATTCGAACATCTCTGGCGGGTTCGCCTTCCCATTCGGGATTTCTTCGATAATTAGAATCAATCTTCGGGAAATCATCCCCAACGCCACCATTACTCAGATGTTTGTCAATAGTTTGAATGGTGTCATCCTCACCGTTTGGCGATAACCAATCATTTTTGTCGTTAGTGTCCGCATCATCAGGATTTCCATTGGGGGAATCATCAGAAGAATCAGAAAAGGTAATATCTGTTTCACTGGGGTTCCATTGAGCAACATTATCCCAGTCATCAATTAGTACTTCCCTATTATTCCATTTGGATTTATCATTAGTATCATCCGGCATTTCATCAAATTCGGTATAATTACTCTTTTTGCCGTATTTAGACAAGAAACTCTTGCCATTTTCTTCTTCAGTATTGACTGGTCCTCCAGTATCTTTCTTATCATATTTTCTGTCAATCGGTAAATCCTCACTTCCTCGTTTTGCTTTTGGAGAAGGGTCCTCTATTTTGCTGGAGGGATTTGGACCTTCTGGCAGTTGTGGCTTTGAAGTACAAAATCGAAAAAGGAAGAAAAAGGATAACACTGCTACAAGAACAAATATAGCAATCAAAAGAATTCGCTTGTGCCTGTAATACATCATAGCAGAATGCACTGCCGTGTTATTATTGTGCCATGGTATAATCTTCTTTAGTGCCTTCCGCCACCACATAAGTTTCCATTCGAGTAAATCTCGAAACGATACCATTGTGAACTACTTAATCCAGTAAGACCTGAGAGAGTAAAGTCATTATATCCAGAAGAAAGGCTATTTGATAGTGTATATGAGTAGTCGCAAACCTCATAATTGTCACTTTCTCGAATCACACGACATCTCACATTGGCAGTACCACCGTTTGGTGCATAATAATACACTGTCAGTTGTCCTCTGTCAAAAGAGAAACTCGTATGAGTAACAATAAATGGCTTATGGGTAAACAAAGTTTTTCGATCGGTAATAAAGGTTGATAGTTCTATTTGCAATTCATCTTTCTCTTTTTCCAAATTTGCGATTCTGTTTTCAAGACGAGAAATTGACTGCGATTGCTCATTAATAGTGTGTGTTTGGGAAGAGATAGTGTTCCCCTGATTAGTTATTGTCTCCTCATTATTTTGGATAGTGGCTATTTGATTTTCAATTTTAGTATTTTTGTCGCTTATTATTGCAATGAATATCACTGCACCAATAAACATTGCAATTGCCAAACCAATTACTGCTTCATATTGTTTTTTCTGTCTTTTTAATTTGTCAAATTGTTCAGTTATCTCATCTCTCTCTTTGATCAAATTTTCTTTTTCTGAAGACAATCGTTTTACAATTTCGCTGTAACTTGTAGCTATTGGGTTATTAAGGGTTACAACTATATTGCCATAGTGTCGAGTAGCTTCAATGATAGTTGACTCTTCGCTTTCTTCTAGATTGTAAAATATAGTAGAATCTTTGGGCAAAGAATAATCCTCATGGGGTAATTGCTCCCAAGTTTCTTTTTCATTCGGGTGATTCTTCAGCCATGAAAGCATGGCATTTATCTCGCTAATGTCTGTTTCCCCATTAGGCGTTACAGATACATCCCCGTCATTGTTATAGCAAAAAAGGATTCCTCTCTGTGTAAAATTTTCAACGCAACTATTGAATCGGTCAAATAATGCTTTAATACTTGTACATAGTTCTCCTGAAGAAAAGCCGATGCCAATTATTCCTTGAACTACACGACGAAGGAAGAAATAGTAAATCAAGCCGCCGTCGCGATGGACGACGACTTGATTGTCTGTTTTCATTAGATTGTATGCCTTAGTAGCAATGGTCGACACATGGCTATCCGTTGGATAGAGTGTAATGGTACTACCTTTTTTATAAAAGAAATGAGCCTTGAGAATCATTCTCTAATGATTATTACACTTTCAATATTGTCTATTTCTTGACTATATCCAAGGGCATCCATTAAAGGTTTGCCTATCAGTATTGACGTGGACATGTTGGGATCAACCACAGCTATCACATTTGTTACGGTGTGTTCATCTCCATTAATGTCCGTAAAAGAGACTTTGTCTAACCGATAAGCGTCCATTCTAACAGTTTGTCCGTTAGCCACGGTAACAGGTACTGCATCGCTTATATGGCAACTCTCTTTGAATGTATTGTCTTTTAAAAGATTGTTAATCTCAAGATACGATATCTTTAACGGTAATGAACATCCACTGTCCCATTTCGCATTAGGGAACTGAGTGCCACCATTGAGCCGGATTTTGACTAGAACATCGTTATTGAGGTTTGTAAAGGGTATTTTGAATCCTTGTACTTTTTCCGTGTTAGGAAAATGCGTAGGACGATATACCTTTTTCTTATCACCTTCGGCACTGCATGAGCATAGCATAACTATCATGCAGATAATAAATACTTTTTTCATTTGATATAACAATTAAGGTTGTACTTTTAAAGACTTTTTTTGTCGTTCACCGTAAACGCTGGGTCCATAACTTACAATTACCGTACCCGATGCCGTAGAATCCACTTTAACCCAAATTGGATTCAAGTCACTACCATCCTTTTTGCAATTCCAAAAATGGAAATCACACCCAGCTTTTGTAATAAAGACTTTTGCTTTAATTCTTTGGCCAGGCGTGACTGTTGTTATTTCTTTGCCATTCTCATCTAATACTTTTAATCCGTAGTCAGGTTTCTGTGCCGTTTTGGTCGCACTTGAAGAGCCATTTGTACCATAATCACTGAGAAAACTAGAAGTAGTAGTGTTTGTTGCATCTGGATTCTCCGAGGTTGGATTGACTGCGACGCCAAGCTGGGTAGTATCAACTGAATCTGTAGTTGCCGCTATTGGTTGCTCTTGCCGCGGTGGTGTATTGCCACGCTGCGGCATATTGCGAAAAAATAAGATGTTAAATATCAGACAAACAATGGAAATAAGGAGTATCAACATCAACATAACAGCTTTTAACCATCGAGTCCACGTTTTGGGGCGCGAAGCCTCCGTATTAAAATCACGTACTGCGTGAGTAATATTATTCTGTGTAGCACGTTGATATTTAGATAGTTGGTCAATAAGTCCATTATATGTGTCTAACTTATCTTGTAGGATCCTATTCTCTTTTTTCAAACGGTCAGTTTCTGCCAGTGCTGCCGCTTTGTTAGCAGCCGCAGCCGATGCTACTTGCTGTGCATGCTGCTGTTTGACAGTTTCCAATTGCTGTTGCAGAGAATCAACTTGCGAAGCCAATTGCTGCTTTTCGTTCATTATGCGACGTAGATGGTCCGCATATTTCTCTGCTTTTTCATGCACAACAATACGTCCATCAGAGAGTAGGTGGGAAATGGCTTCGCTGGAGTCGCACTCGTCTGGATGAATGCTGATACCATTCCACGGCAAGCGTACCACATTGTTGCCTTTTTTTGCAGTAAGGGGACCTCCATTCCATGGTAGTGGCAAATGGGAGGATGTAGACAGTGGGGTACAATAAGGTTCGCAATCACGATTGAAAAATTCCAATATCTGACCCAGAGGTTTCTCAATGGATTTCGCAATGCTTTGCAATTGTGGCACCTTATATACATAGCGATACGTTTTTCCACCATACGACATTGAGTCTTCAATTACTCTGCCACTAAAAATCTGCTTATATGCAGTGGATAGCAAATTATATACTTTACCAGTCTCTTTACAGTATCCACCCTTTAAAGCAATCGTTAGCGCAAAATAGTTGCCTGCCCTAAGATCTGGTGCGGGGCCAAGACAGGCATTTATCACATAGGAGTATAGGCAATATGTTTGATTATTGGATGATCGATAAAGCTCTGCAAACATCGCAGCACCTTCGATGCCCATCATTTGTCTGTTTTCTCGACCCTCGAAATAATATCTGCCTATCTCATCACATAGTTTGGCTGATGCAGCATCGATAGTCAGAGAACATTGACCGGCAGAAGATCCATGAATAAAAATGAATGTTTCCATAATTTACCAGCTTTTCTTGATGGCTTTCCATAAGCTTCTTGGATATGATGAAGATGGAGAATTGTATTGGTCTCCACTATAAAGGCCTGTGCAGAAAGGAACAAATTGAACTGCACTAATATCCCAGAAGAGAAATTTTTCAGTAAAAAACAAATCCTTGTATTCTCCACGTGCATCGTTCAAAAGGGCGGTTCTGTTATGGACTCCAGCGTCATTTGCCCATTTCATATCGTGTGGTATATCAGCCTTATTGTATAACAGAATCACCTCGGCGGGATGTTTTATGACATATTTCTGATGGAGTCTTACCATTTTTTTCGTGTATTTCTCCTTTAATTTGTTTGTACTTCTTCTAAAAGGAGTATCAGAATCAAGATCCAGAATTATGACATAAACAACTTTTCGCATATGTCTATCGTCAATGCGGGCAATACTATCCATGTATCCAGGGAAAGCTCTCTTGGGTTCTTGATCAGGATCTTTTAGGCTGAAGTAATCCTCTCCGGGTGCTTCAAGAAAATGCGCTACCGTTTCACCTCTACGGTCAACCAAGTCGACCATGAGAAAATTGATGGTGTTGGGCATTTTTTTATTAGTATTGCCAATTAATGCTTCAAACGTATCGCAGTTGGCTTGATATTCAGGGGAATCAAAAAGGTTGCGGTTGGCTTCTACCGTGCAGTTTGTCTCAACATTACGCAAATAGTCTGCTAAACATTTTAACACCATGCTTTTGCCACTCTGCGGTGGGCCAACAAGAACCACTATTGGTGCATTGTCTTTAGGGATATTAGGGTCTCCCAATGTGGTTGTGTTATTTGCCTGTGTTTTTGAATCCATACCATTAGAAGCATTGTATGTTGATTCATTATTATTGTTTCCGTTTTGTTCTTCCGGAACCCCGAAATCGTAGTTTTGTTCGTCTACCATAATTATGATTTTTTTATGTTTATTATTATTCCATGAATAAAGCTATACCAAGCTACGTAGCACAAAAGCCACAATGTCTATTATCAGTGAAATAAGAATCCAACCGAGTAGCTTCATGCCTGTTGGCATGTGTCCGTGAAGCATGTCATCCCACACATTGAATGTATTGAACATCCTCTCTGAGGGATATATGCGATAGCGGAACTTGCCAGCATCTATGTCTTCAACTTTGTCGGTCTTGCTTTCCATAGTGGAACGATCTATAGTTGCAAGGTCGTCTGGCGTAAGGTGTTGACGAATTGTAGAGAATTGTATTTTCTGGAATTGGTAATATGCCTGAGGTGTTGCAATTTCTTCCAATTGAGGAATGTCCACAGGGTTCAAGCTGTCTTTGATGAAGTGATTTAGTGTGATAAGGTCTGATCGCTGTCCTTTCTTTTTGTTATAGAATGTTTCGATTGCCGTTTGTCGACGAAGCATTTGGCCAACTATTCGTGTTGCATATTTTTTCTTTAATCCTTCAACTCGCTTGTATCCAGTAGTACCCATATCTCCTCTATCTTTTTCCGGGTCATAAAGTGCATGGGTATAGATATTATAGTCTTCAAACTCCTTTGCTGTTGCGGTTAAATACTCCTCGATTTGTTGCAAATCGCGTACAGCACTTGGCCCAAATCCTTGGCGAAGTGTATGGTCACACTCTTTCTCAAATCCATCTGCAAGATTCCCCACATGGGATGTCATGAGTGCAATTGCGTTTTGTTTGTCCTCATCAACTTTGGAATCATCATCACGCACCTTACCATTCACATAGCTTTCATAGTTACCCAGCTCTGCCTTCACCACCTTAAGCCCGTCATTGCGCATAAGGTTGTAATGTACATTAGTGGCAAAACTGACACCCCAGAAAAGCAAAAATCCAAGCAGACATGACACAAAACGAGCTTTGTTAGGATTGGTGCGATTGCTTATTTCATTGATGACACCTTTTAAGCAAAAACCCGCAAGTATTGCCACAACAAAAACAAATAGAAATACCACCCATATGGGTTTCAACGCAAGGGACATGGAGAGAGATTCCGCTGTCATCCATGCACTCCAACCCGCAAAACCGCAATAGCCAATCCAGCAGGCAAGAGTTTTTATAATTTGATTTCTGTTCATAATATTATTAGTTTGTTAAATGTTTGCGACTAAAGTATTTTACATGTCGTAATACTTGCCACGATGCTCTCTGAGGATGTCTGCTACTCGGGGCGCATCAGAGCAATCGCTGTAGATGTCTATTCTCCAGCAGTCACTTCCCCAGGAACCATAGAAATAGACACAGTCGCTACTATTGTAGTCGCTGTACATTGCGTGATAAAGATGGTTCTTAGCATCTTCATAATCACCTTCTTTGTCAAAGACATAAGTACTTCTTCTTTCTGCCATGATGTTTATTGTTTTTAGTTCCTGCTCTTGCGGCTTTGCAGGTCTTGCCATTTTTTTCTTCAAATCAGGCAAAATAAAAAGCGCGGGTTACAAACTCATCGTTTATCCCGTGCATAAAGGCCTTCGCATTGCCCACTCATCGGAGATAAACAATGCCGAGCCCACGCTGTGGTAATATACAAGAAAGTATATTTCACACCAATAGGCGCCAGTCATTGTTTTATCTAGCGATGAGTGTTTAGAAGTTGCGAAGTTCTTATGCACCGCAGATAAAACGCACTTCAGCGTCTTTCTATTATGTCCTGTCTCCCGCCCCGCAACCCGTCAAGGCCCGGATGTTTGACGCTGCAAAATTATACAAATATTTTCATAATTCCAAATTTATCATATGGAAAAATTATAAATACAAACAAATCAGCAATATAAAAGCACAGACCCCATTTGATTTTGTTGTCGTCAGTACCGAGAACGAGTCTCTTGTCTACATGAAAACCACACAAATCGCTTGCCAAATAATTACCACGATGGAGAAGCCGATGAACACCGAAGGAGATACTCTTCGGTTAATATTCCGGTGGTTTTTGTCGGCACGCTTCTCGTTAGCCGAGAGGGTGGGGATGCAAGCTGTGTTGGCAGACTCGACGATGGCGTAAAGGTAGAAGGTTGGAGAGGACTCATCGTCGGGTTCTTCGGTGAAGTCGGGCAGGTCGAAGGCTACACAACCATCCCTTCGACTGGCGCTGGTCACAAACTGGCAGAGTTCTGCCTGGAATTATATTATAACGAAGGAACACCGAGGTTATTGAATTGTTATCTTGGAGACAGGCAAAATATGAAGAAACCTCCAGCGGATGTTTCAATAGCGTAGCGGAGAATATCAGCAATAGGGGAGCCGACGGGGGGGCATTAAAGATGCCTTCTATTGTTTGGCATATGGCTTCAAGGGTTTGTTAAGGGTGGCCGTGAATTCCTCCACGCGGCTACTGTACCTTCTTTTTAATAACTCAACATTTGATTTGTAATCTATTCCCCGTTTTTTTAATCTTTCACAATACCATTCGGCAAACTTTTCATAGGTCATGTCGGCCAATTTCAGCCGCATACCAACACTCATATTTCAAATATAACAATAAAGTGAAAAAATGTTGTATTAAGAATTAAAAATGTTTCTACAATTAGCATAGTACCTAGGTCCAACCTATTCAGACTGTAATTGGATCAGTTAACTCCATACCATTGACACTCCTTGGTCGATGGTGTATTAACACTGTAATGGGCATATTTACAGTAAAATTTCACACTGCAAAAGAGTTTGTCCCCACATGTCCTCCTAAAACCTGCGGCACGACAATACTCACATTTCTGATAGTTGTAGCAGGAAGGATTGCATGGTTTTCCATAATATTGCTGCATAAAAATATGCCGGTTATATTCCATCGGCCCATCGGTTTTATTATTACAGTCCTAGATTTACACGTGCAAAAATACAAATTATTTTTGATACCACCATTTTTTTCTAGGTATGATTGGGTAAGTACATGTGCATGTGTTTGTTGTGCCGTGTTTTAGGTGTTGGTGCTGTTTCTATGATTCGTTTTTTTTATCATTTTCATACAAAAGGTTTTATTTTATCACCTCATAAAAATATCTTGACAGGTTGACGACACATATCGCAGCCTCAACGATGGCATAGAAAGTCGGTACACTTTCACGATAGGATTTAACGGAGAGGTCGGGTCGGACGAAAGTCCCACGTTTAACATTCGGCGTCTATCTTGTCAAAGTCGGCGCCTATTATCCCGCCCGCAAGGTGGTGGTGATAAGATGATGCGCTATTGAACGATAATTCCTACAGGATAAGACCCCTGCGGATACCCCGTAGGGGTTTTCTATTAATAGCAAGCCACGAATCGTCAAGAATAATTCCTGATAATTCGTGGCCATTCACGATAATTCGTGTAAAAAAAAAGCATGCGGCAATTCGCGTTGCAAGCCGTCACGCCGACAGCAGGCGCAGCTGCTCCAAGGCGGCGGCGATGGTCTTGACGTTGGCGATGCTGAGGCTGAGGCGGTCGGGGGTCTCCTTCAACGTGGCGCGGCGCGGGTAGGTCTGTATGTAGTTTATCAGCTTCGTGAAGTTGCCGCTCTGGTAGAAGGGGCTCTGCTGGTTGCTCACCAGGTGGCACACCATGCGGTCTTGCTTGAGTATCAGCTTCTCTATGCCGAAGGCTTTGGCTGTGCGGCGCAGGGTGATGGTGCTGATGAGCTCGTCGACGCACGGCGGCACGGGCCCGAAGCGGTCTTCAAGTCGGCTGCGATACGCCGCCAGCTCCTCTTCTGTCTGCAGGTCATTCAGCTCCTTGTACAGCAGCAGTCGCTCGCTCACCGAGCTGACATACTCGTCGGGTATCAGCACCTCGAGGTCGGTCTCGATGGTGCACTCGCGCACGTATTCCTGCTTCTCCTCGGCCTCGGCGGCGAAGAGCTCGCGGAAGTCGCTCTCTTTCAGCTCTTCGATAGCTTCGTTGAGGATCTTGTGGTACATGTCGTATCCCACCTCGCTGATGAATCCTGACTGCTCGGCACCGAGGATGTTGCCCGCACCGCGTATGTCGAGGTCGCGCATGGCGATGTTGAAGCCGCTGCCTATGGTCGAGAATTCCTCGATGGCCTTCAGACGCCGCTGTGCGTCAGGCGTCAGCGTCATATAAGAAGGTATGAGGAGGTAGCAGAAGGCCTTGCGGTTAGAGCGCCCCACGCGCCCGCGCATCTGGTGCAGGTCGCTAAGGCCGAACTGGTGGGCGTTGTTGATAATCATGGTGTTGGCGTTCGGTATGTCGAGGCCGTTCTCCACGATGGAGGTGGCCACGAGCACGTCGATGTCGCCTTCGAGGAAGTGCATCAGCGTCTCCTCGGCTTCCTTGCCGTCCATGCGTCCGTGGGCCATTGCCACGCGTGCGTCGGGCACCAGCCTCTGCACGAGGCCCGCCATCTCTGGCAGGTTCTCCACGCGGTTGCTGATGAAGAAGGTCTGCCCGCCGCGGTTCATCTCGTACATGATGGCGTCGCGTATCAGCTCCTCGCTGAAGTCGGAGAGTTCGGTCTCGATGGGTTGGCGGTTGGGTGGCGGCGTCTGTATGATGCTCAGGTCGCGCGCACCCATGAGTGAGAACTGCAGCGTGCGCGGTATCGGCGTGGCCGTCAGCGTCAGGCAGTCGACGCCCACTTTCATCTGCTTCAGCTTCTCCTTGGCGCTGACGCCGAATTTCTGCTCCTCGTCGATGATAAACAATCCGAGGTCCTTGAATTTCAGATCTTTGTTGAGTATGGCGTGGGTGCCTATGAGTATGTCTATCTTGCCGTCGGCCAGGTCCTTGATTATCTGGTTGCGCTCCTTGGTGGTGCGGAAGCGGTTGATGTAGTCGACCCTCACGGGCATGTCCTTGAGGCGCTGGCTGAAGGTGTTGTAGTGTTGGAACGCGAGCACCGTAGAGGGCACGAGAACAGCCACTTGCTTCGAGTCGCAGCAGGCCTTGAAGGCTGCGCGGATGGCTACTTCGGTCTTGCCGAAGCCTACGTCGCCGCACACCAGGCGGTCCATCGGGGCGCGCTCTTCCATGTCGTGCTTCACGGCCACCGTAGCCTTGAGCTGGTCGGGGGTGTCTTCATATATGAAGCTGGCTTCCAGCTGTTCCTGCAGGTAGCCGTCGGCGCTGAAGGCGAACCCTTGGCTGGCCTTGCGCTTGGCGTAGAGGGCTATGAGGTCCTTGGCGATGTCCTTCACCTGCCGCTTGGTCTTCTGCTTGAGCACCTGCCAGGTGTTGCTGCCCAGGCGGTTGAGTGTCGGCGTCTCGCCCTCGCGACCCACATAGCGGCTTATCTTGTGCAGGCCGTGTATGCTGATGTACAGCACGTCGTTGTTCTTGTATACCAGGCGTATAAGCTCCTGGCTCTTGCCGTTGGTGGTCACCTTCTCGAGCCCCGAGAAGCGTCCGACACCGTAGTCGATGTGTGTCACGAAGTCGCCCGGCTTCAGCTCAAAGAGCTCCTTGAGGGTCATCGCCTCGTGGGCGGCGCTGAGGTTCTTGACGGTGTACTTGTGGTAGCGCTCGAATATCTCGTGGTCGGTGTAGCAGAGCACCCGCTCGCTGTGGTCGACGAAGCCGTGCGAGAGGTTGAAGGTGGTGAGTGTCAAGTGGCCGGTATCCAGCAGGTTGCCGTCTTGTGTGGCGTCGCTCTGCAGCGACCCCTGCTCGCTCAGCACCTTCTGCAGGCGCTTCTCCTGGCTTTCGTTGCTCACGGTGATAATCAGGCGGTAACCCTCGTCGGCGCGCTGCCGCAGGTTTTTTATCAGCATGTCGAACTGCTTGTTGAACACCGGCTGCGGTTCGCTGGATGTCTCTATGCGTTCCTCGTTGCTGAAATAATGGCTGTTACCATACTCCACGATGTTTAGTTCCAGCAGCTTATGCAGGAACTCGTTGGCTGTGGCGCTCATCTCGTCGGGCTTGGGGAGGGTGCCGACGACGGGGTGCGCGGTGTCGGCCAGACGTGCCTCGTAGGCCTTGCGGGTGTCGTCGTGCAGCGCGTCGATGCGTTGCGCCACCTGCAGCAGGCTCTGGCACCACACTATGTCGCTGCCGCTGAAGTATTCCATCAGCGTCACGCGGCGTTCCGGACCTTTCTGCGTGTCGCTCATGTTGTCCATGCGCGGCACTATGTCGATGCGGTCCAGATGTTTGACCGACAGCTGAGTGGCTGCGTCGTAGGTGCGCAGCGAGTCGACGCTGTCGTCGAAGAACTCCACGCGGTAGGGCAGGTCGGAAGCGTAGGAGAAGACGTCCACGATGCCGCCGCGCACGGCATACTGGCCGGGCTCCACCACGAAGTCCTCGCGCTCGAAGCCCATATCCTGCAGCCGCTCCACTACCTCCCACATGTCCTTCTGCTCGCCGCGATTCAGTCGCAAAGTATTTGCTATCAGGGTGCTGCCAGCCACCACTTTCTCGCTCAGCGCCTCGGGATAGCTCACCACCACCACGGGCTCGCCGCCGGTGATGGATTTGAGTACCTCGCTGCGCATCAGTACGTTGGCGTTCTCTGTCTGTTCGGCGTCGTATGTGTAGGCCTTACGGTATGAGGTGGGGAAGAGCATCACCTGGGTGCCGTCGGACAGCAAAGCTTCGAGGTCGTTCTGCAGGTAGAAGGCATCGTCCTTGGAGGGTGCTATAATCAGCTGGTTGACAGTCGAGAGACGTGTGGCGACGGCGGCCGCGACAACGGCGGGGAGTGATCCCGTCATGCCGTCGACATGCAGGCGAGCCCCGCGTCCGCGAAGTTTCTCGGCGAGGGTTGTGGTCAGCGCGCTGTCGGCGTATAAGTCGTTAAGTATCATGCTATGAACGCATTATAAGGCGCAGATGAGCTATCGCGCCTGTAAGTTTCATGCTGCAAAGATACGCAAAAAATTAGGAATTTGGAGTTAGAAATTAGGAATTATCTGGTGGAAGGATGGTGGGAAAGGAGGCGGAAGAGATTTGCGGTACGACACAATAAAAGTGGAGCTGCGCCGTTAAGTAGTGGTAAATTTTTATTGATAATGAATATCACCATTCTTTGGGCCGACGACGAGATTGAACTGTTGAAGCCTCATATACTGTTTCTTAAGGATAAAGGCTACGATGTGGTGCCCGTATGCTCGGGGCGCGACGCGATAGATGAGATTGAGGCTTCGGTGCCCGACTTGGTGTTCCTCGACGAGCAGATGCCCGGCCTCAGCGGCATTGACACTCTGAAGATTATCAAGGAGCGCTGGCCGCAGCTGCCGGTGGTGATGATTACCAAGAGCGAGGAGGAGCACATCATGGAGGACGCCCTTGGCGGCAAGATTTCCGACTACCTTATCAAGCCCGTCAATCCCAGCCAGATTCTGCTCACGGTGAAGAAACACACCGAGATGCGTCGCTTGCAGAGCGAACACTCGACGATGAACTACCAGCAGCAGTTCCGCGAGATTGGCATGCAGCTCGGCGGCCGGATGAGCCACGAGGAGTGGGTGGAGATGTACAAGAAGCTTGTCTACTGGGAGATAGAGCTTGCCGGCACCGACGACCCGTCGATACACGAGATATTCATGTCGCAGAAGGAGGAGGCCAACCGGCAGTACTGCCGCTTCTACGAGGAGCACTACCGCGACTGGCTCGGCGGGGTGGGAGAGAAGCCGGTGATGAGCACTACGGTGCTTAAGGAGAGGCTTTTCCCGCTGCTCAAGGATGAACGTCCCACGTTCCTCATTGTCATCGACAATTTCCGCTACGACCAATGGAAGTTCGTGCAGCCGCTTGTGGAGCAGAACTTCCGCGTGGAGCGCGACGACATCTACTACACCATCCTGCCCACGACAACCCAGTTTGCCCGCAACGCTATGTTCGCAGGCCTGATGCCCAGCGAGATAGAACGCAAGTACCCACAGTATTGGGTCAACGAGGACGAGGAAGGCTACAAGAACCAGTACGAGAACGAACTGCTCGACGAGCAGCTGCGCCGCCACGGGCTCGGCATCAAGCACACCTACAACAAGGTGCTCAACGCGCAGTATGGCAAACGTCTCGTCGACCGCCTGCCCGAATTGATGCGCGCGCCGCTTAACGTTATCATATACAACTTTATAGATATGTTGAGCCACGCGCGTACCGACAGCGACATCGTGCGCGAGCTGGCCGAGGACGAGAAGGCCTACCGCTCGCTGACGCTCTCGTGGCTTGAGCATTCGCCGCTGATGGAGATGCTGCAGGCGCTGGCCGAGAAGGACGTCAACGTCATCATCACCACCGATCACGGGTCGGTGCGCATCGACCGCCCCGTGCGCGTCAAAGGCGACCGAGGAGTGAGCGTCAACCTGCGCTACAAGCAGGGGCGCCTGCTCGACTACAATCCGAAGGAAGTCTTTGAAATTAAGGACCCTGCGACGATTTTCCTGCCGCGCCGGCACGTCACCTCGCCCTACATCTTCTGCCACGAGAACGACTTCTTCGCCTATCCGAACAACTACAATGAATACGTAAAATACTATACGTCAACGTTCCAGCACGGCGGCATCTCGATGGAGGAGACGCTCGTGCCGTTCATCATCATGCGTCCGAAAAATCAATAAACAATAATAATATGAGTCTTATAAAGAGTATTTCCGGTATCCGTGGCACCATCGGAGGTGTTGCAGGTGAGGGCCTTAGCCCTATCGATATCGTCAAGTTCACGTCGGCTTTCGCCACCTTCCTGCAGAAGCAGAACGGCGGCAAGCGCCTGCGTCTGGCTGTGGGTCGCGACGCACGCCTCAGCGGCGCTATGGTCGACCGCCTCGTTGTCGGCACCCTTCAGGGTATGGGTATCGACGTGCTTGAGACAGGCCTGAGCACCACGCCGACCACCGAGATGACTGTCATCGACGCCCATTGCGACGGCGGCATCATCATCACCGCCAGCCACAACCCCAAGCATTGGAACGCCCTTAAGTTGCTGAACGCCAAGGGCGAATTTATTAACGATGCCGAGGGCAAGGAGGTCCTCCGCCTGGCCGAGAGCGGCGAAGTGCGCTACGCCGAGGTCGACGACCTGGGACAGGTCACCGTCGAAGAGGATTGGATTGACCGTCACATACAGCGTGTCCTCGCTCTGCCGCTGGTTGACCGCGAGGCCATCGCCAAAGCCGACTTCAAGGTGGCCGTTGACGCCGTCAACTCGACCGGCGGTTTGGCTATACCGCGACTGCTGCGCGCCCTGGGTGTGAAGCGTGTCGTGGAGCTCAACTGTGAGCCGACAGGCCATTTCGCCCACAATCCTGAGCCTATACCGCAGAACCTCACCCAGATAGCTGATGCTGTGGCGCACGAGAAATGCGACCTCGGCATTGTCGTTGACCCCGATGTCGACCGCCTCGCGCTGGTGTGCGAAACCGGTGAGATGTTCGGTGAGGAGTACACGCTGGTCAGCGTGGCCGACTATGTGCTGCAGCACACTCCCGGCAACACCGTGAGCAACCTCTCGTCGAGCCGCGCCCTGCGCGACGTCACACGCCGCTATGCCGGCTGCTCCTATGCCGCTTCGGCGGTGGGCGAAGTCAACGTCACCACCCTCATGAAGGCCACCAACGCCATTATCGGCGGTGAAGGCAACGGCGGTGTCATCTATCCCGAGCTGCACTATGGGCGCGACGCCCTTGTCGGTGTGGCCCTCTTCCTCACCCTGCTGGCCAAGAAAGGCATGAAGGTGAGTGAGCTCCGCAAGACTTACCCCGAGTATATCATCAGCAAGAACCGCAAGGACCTCACCCCCGACATGGATGTGGACGCCCTGCTGGCCAAGGTCGCGGCGCTGTACAAGAGCCAGAGTGGCAGCGAGGTGAGTACCGTCGATGGCGTTAAGATCGACTTTGAGGATGGCTGGGTGCACCTGCGCAAGAGCAACACCGAGCCCATCATACGCATCTACAGCGAGGCTGCCACCGAGGAGCGTGCCAACGAGCTCGCCCGTCAGGTGATGGAGCAGATATGATCCAACCCCGTTGGATAGAATGATTAAAGGGAGCTGCAATGATGCGGCTCCCTTTGCGTTATTAAGAGATTTGAAGGTTCTTAGCGACGTTTCTTGCTGGCCTCCTTGGCCTCGACGGTCATGGTGGCGTGGGGGACGATGCGCAGGCGCTCTTTGGGGATGAGTTTGCCCGTTGCCTGGCAGATGCCGTAGGTGCCGTTCTCGATGCGTATGAGGGCGGCGCGGAGGTCGCGGATGAACTTCTGCTGGCGCGCGGCGAGCTTCTGGTTCTCCTCTTTCAGCAGCACGTTGCTGCCCTCCTCGAGGGTCTTGAAGGTGGGGGCGGTGTCGCTGGCTTCGTTTTCGTTGCCGGCAACGGCCTGCTGCAGCATCTCAAGATCTTTCTCGGCTTTGGCTATCTTCTCAAGTATTAATTCTTTGAACTCCTGTAGCTCCTCGGCGGAGTAACGGTTCTTCTCGACTGTAGGTACCACTTTCTTTGCCATAATCTTTCCTTTCTTTTGTGCAAAAGTATATATATTTTCCGATATGGGGTTGCGAAAAGTATCAACACTATTTGTTAGTATCGCCGATGTATAGGTCAATCAGGCCGTTAGGGGCTGTGATGTAGATGGTTTTATTTGTGCGGTCGACGTTGTCGATGACCTCGTCGATGACCGGAATGAGTATCTCGGTGCCGTTTTTCATGACCTGGAAGAGTGGCTGTGCGGGGTATTCGATGACCTGTTCGAGGGTGCCTATGTCGCCATACTGGCTGTCGACGACGCGGAAGCCTACCACCTCGTGGAAGTAGAAGCGGTTGCCGTCGAGCTTCGGCAGCAGGTCGAGGGGCAGGTAGAGTTCGTGTCCCACGAGTGCGCCGGCCTGCTCGGGGGTGAGGTCCTCGAAGGTGGCTACGGCTTTGTTGCCGTTGATGTTGTCTATGTGGAAGAAGTGCGGCACGAGCTGGCCTTTGATTTCGACGAAGGCGGAGTCGAGGTCGAGGTAGTCGTCGGGGCTGTCGACGTCGAGGAAGAGTACCAGTTGGCCTTTGACGCCCCAGGGCTTGGTGATGCGTCCGAGGCAGTAACAATCGCTTATATTCATGCCCCATTAACGCGTGCGCGTCTTTTTTATTGTTGCCGCATAAAAAATAAGGCTTCCTGTCGTGTGACGGGAAGCCTTGAGCTTAGGTGATTCAAGTCTTAAGCCTCGGCGGGAGCCTCTTCGGCGGCGGGGGCGTCGCCCTCGGCGTTCTCGGCGGCTTCGGCAGCGGCCTTGGCGGCAGCTTCAGCCTCGGCGGCAGCCTGACGCTTGGCGGCGATGGCGGCAGCCTTGGTCTCGTTGGCTTTCTTCTCGGCCTCGAGACGAGCCTTGCGGGTGTTGCGGGCGTCGTTCTCAACGTCGCTGCGCTTGTTGTTTATCTTGGCCTCTTTGGCCTGGAGCCACTCGTTGAAGCGCACATCGGCCTGTTCCTGGCTGATAGCACCCTTCTCGACGCCAATCTGGAGGTGGCGACGGAGCAGGACGCCCTTGTAGGAGAGGATGCGACGCACGGTGTCGCTCGGTTGAGCGCCGTTCTTGACCCATTCGACAGCACGGTCGAAGTTGAGGTCGATAGTGGCGGGGTTGGTCAGCGGATTGTAAGTGCCCAGCTTCTCGATAAATCTTCCATCGCGAGGTGCACGACCATCCGCAACAACGATGTGGTAGAAGGGTTGGTTCTTCTTACCATGACGCTGCAGTCTAATTCTTGCTGGCATAACTTGTTGTTTTTTAAATGTTTGTTTATAAATGTCGTTTAACTAACGGACTGCAAAGATACAACTTTTTCCGGAACTGGCAAAATATTTTTTCTGCATGCCGTCATTTCACCCAAATGCCTATCTGGGTCACATTGCGGCCAGCATAGTCAAGGCCCATACCGAATTTGCGCATAAGCATGTCGCAGACCTGCGCCTCGTCGAGGCCGGGTGTGGCGAAATCGGCGCCGGTGTTGAGCAGCTCCAGAAGGTCGAGCGACGGGTCGGGCACCACAGTGATGCCCCAATAGTAGCGCAGGGCGCTTAAAATCTCGAAGATATGCATAGGGTGCCGTGTGTCGCCCTCGGGCATGGGGGTGTAGTACATCCAGTGGCCCTCGGCATCGAAGCGCACGTTGACACCCGTGCTACGCAAGAGGGGCGCTATGGCGGCACGATATTGGGCAGTGTCGACAATCCGAAGCATATGAGCGGGCTCTGTCGAGGTGTCGCACTCGACGCCGCTGTTGGCTATGAAGTCGCGCAGCAGCACCTCGTAGTCGGGCACACACTTGCGGTCGTAGGTGACGCTGTAGGTGTAGACCTCGTCGGCGTTCAGTATGTTGTAGATGGTGTCGCCGCAGGCGATGGAGAAGGGTGATATGGCGCGTGCCAGCAGGTCGTGTGCAATGAAGGGGCGCGACTTAGGGGGCATGACAATGTGCTTCACCTTCTTGCCCTTGGCGAAGGTGGTGGCGGCATAGCCGGTGCTGTCGGGCGTGAGCACCACAGAATAGCGCTCCTGCGGCGTGTCGCCATCGACACGATAGGTGGGTTCGTCCTTGGGGGCGCAGGAGGCGAAACAGGCGGCCAGTGCAATGCCAACGATAACTAAAAGACTATTTTTCATAATGTTATACTATTTTACACCATTAAAAAACAGATGCAAAGATACAACATTTTCCGAAAAGAGCCGCCTGATCCCCGCCAGCTCCCTCATTTCTTCGGTATTTCTTCGGTGTTTCTTCGGTATTTCTTCGGTGAATGACCGAAGAAATACCGAAGAAACACCGAAGAACGACTGAAGAACAGAGCAAGCCATCAACTTGCCGGCATGAAGATACATATAATTTTGCCGAATGGAAAAAAAGTTGTACTTTTGCAATCGAATTATGAGCATAATACTAGCTATAGAATCGAGCTGCGACGACACGTCGGCAGCTGTGCTACAGGACAACCGAGTGCTGAGCAATGTCATTGCCAGCCAGAAGGTTCACGAGCAATATGGCGGCGTGGTGCCCGAGCTGGCATCGCGTGCGCACCAACAAAATATCATCCCCGTGGTCGACGCCGCCATACGGCAGGCCGGCATCAAGAAAGAGGACATCGACGCCGTGGGTTTCACCCGCGGCCCGGGATTGCTGGGCTCGCTGCTGGTGGGCGTGAGTTTTGCCAAGAGCTTCGCCACCGCCCTGGGCATACCTCTCATCGAGGTGAACCACCTTCAGGCCCATGTGCTGAGCCACTTCATCGACCGCAACGAGCCTATGCCGCAGTTCCCCTTCATCTGCCTGCTGGTGAGCGGCGGCCACACACAGATACTGCTATTGAAGAGCCATTTCGACATCGAGTGCCTGGGCACCACCATCGACGATGCCGCCGGCGAGGCCATCGACAAAGCCGCCAAGATAATGGACCTCGGCTACCCCGGGGGCCCCGTAATCGACCGCCTGGCCAAGGAGGGCAACGCCAACGCCTACCGCTTTGCCACCCCGCATATCGAGGGCTACAACTACTCGTTCAGCGGCATCAAGACCTCGTTCCTATACTTCCTGCGCGACCGGCTGAAGGAAGACCCCGACTTCATTGAGCGGCACAAGGCCGACCTCTGCGCCAGCATCCAGAAGACCATAGTGGGCTACCTGCTGAAACGCACCGAGCGGGCTGCGTTGGACCATGGGGTGCGCCAGGTGGCCATAGCAGGCGGAGTGAGTGCCAACTCGTTGCTCCGCAGCGAGCTGCAGCGCATCTGCGACAAGCACCACTGGCGGGCCTTCATACCGCCGATGAAGTTCTGCACCGACAACGCGGCCATGGTGGGCATCGCGGCACACTTCAAATACCTCAAAGGCGACTTTGCCGACATAAGCCTGCCTCCATACACGAGGGGAAATTGAACAATGGAAACCGGAAGAGGAAGAACCATGCGATTTGTCATGCTGGCCTGCGTCGGCATGGCGTTGCTCTTCCCCATCCACACCTCATCGCGGCTGAGGGCACAGGACATACACTTCTCGCTGCTCGACCTCGACCCGCTGCTCTTCAACCCCGCCTACAGCGGTTTCTTTAATGGCACGGGGCGCTTCGGGGCCGTCTACCGCAACCAATGGGCCTCGGTGAGCATTCCCTTCCAGACGGTGACCGCCACCGCCGAGATGGCCCTGCTGCGCA